>Ga0209700_105054_pt1 | contig 22870 bp, 10 predicted proteins | sample SiratroredBW_FD_187528 | JGI IMG/M metagenome (GOLD analysis project Ga0209700, IMG submission 187528) | Root nodule microbial communities of legume samples collected from California, USA - Siratro red BW (SPAdes) (version 2) | ecosystem: Host-associated > Plants > Roots > Nodule | place: USA... | reverse complement strand
AAAAAAAAAAAAAAAAAAAAAAAACTCTTTCAACTTCAAATTCTCTTAAAACTACACTCCCTAAAATGAACAATCATGCAAAAGTAACTTTCAATTCATTACCATTCTCATTTTTAAACAATGAATACAAGTCAATATTGCCATTTAACTGTAAAATAGGTGGTGTGATCCATTATTTTTCATCTCTTTTTTTCCCATAGGAGAAGTTAAGTTCAACATATTTAGAAAAAGAAAATCTAAAAACATTTAAAATGAAATAACTTAGATCTTATTATATCATTAAAAGGGCCAACTGAAATAAATTTAGAGAGGGGGGTTAATGGTAAACCTTGTCCCTCTCCCTCTCATCATAAATTAACCAATTTAATACATTAATAAAGAACTTAGTATAAAAATTTTACCTATGTTTATCGAACCTCTACTTTATTCATAAAATTCTTAATATGAACTTCATCTGTGAAGCATTCAGGCCAAAAAAAAAAGATTAGGCCACATAATCTTAGTGTAAGTATAAATTACAGGGTCTTTAGTAATAAAAAAAAGTCTGATGCAAAATTAAGATTCCAATAAATTTCAAGTCTCTTGGCGAAAGAGAGAAAGAAAACAAAAAGTAGATGGGATGAGGGAAGCTAGTTCAACTCCACAAGCATAAGTATCTAAACCAATGTTCTAAGCTTGATCTCCTTCCAAACCAGGTTCCTCATACATGTCCACATCCATGCCCTGCGTCTTACTTTGGTATGCAAAGTCTTCATCAAGACTCTCCATAGTTCTACCAAAAACAAATGACTTCGTTCCCATTGTTGTAAAGGGCATCAAGCCAAATGCTCGAGCAGTTTTTATCTCCCTGGCAACCTTTCTTTGAGCCTTTGCACTAATGCCGGTCTGTTCAATGATCAAGAAGAAACAGTGTTAAGATCTCACAATATATAAAAAGTCTATGAATTCTTCATAAATACTTAATAGAAGAAGAAATGAGAAAAACTTCTCCAAAAACTAAAATCAACTTAAACACAAGTTAAAACTAACATGAAATAAATTATATAAATTGACTTGCACATTAGCTAATTTTAACTTGGGTAGAGGAAACAATACAAGAGGAATCAATGCAGTACTAATTCTGAAATGCCCATAATTTAATTTTCCTCCACCATTCTTACAACTTTACTGTCAATATAGTTTTAGAACTTACCTTGCTTCTCTTGATAATAATTCCTGCCTCTGTTATGAAATTTGCCAGGAATGCAACATTCTGCATGAAAACATAAATACTACTAAGCCATTCCAAAAGTAGCATTAATATTTAATAGGAAGATACTTTGCTATAAAGGGAAATATGTTATCATAGTTTCACTAGCAAGAATGAAAGAAAAGCTACGGTGGCTAAACAGAGTTGCAACATATATTTACCTCGTCTTCATCTGCCTTCACTCAATTTAAAACTGACTACCGATAAATCGATTACAACTTAGCATAAAGAAGCTGGAGAAAATTTTAGGCTTGAATTGCAAGTGAAAAACTTAACCAGAAATTTTCATACAACTTTATCAAATTGGTTCTTAAGAATGCACACTATTTAGAGCTACCTATCAAAGCAAACTGGAAGGATAACTTTCAGCTTGTTCAAATGAATCTGTAATCTATATCAATCATCTTTTGTTTTCATAGTTAACATACAAGACATCAATATTAAGACACATGGAAGAAGTCATGATGGTATGGGTTTGACTTTTACACCATTCGCATAAATCCTAAAATCAATATATGATGACCAATGAAACAACCTGACAATCTACATAAGATAGTTGTGACAATAAAAATGTTTTTATTCATTTCCAGTTTTGCTTTCACCAAAGACAGCACACACAACATTTAATGAGATGTGAAAGTGTCTCTCACTATGAGAACGTGCAAATCGTGAAGTTAGTTTTGTTTTATCATAATAGTAATATGCAAAAACAGAATATTCATGCAAGTGACAATTTTCACTGCGACATAGAAATAAGAAGTATATGGTAGATGCATTACTATAAAGGAACTACTCTGAAACAAGTGCTAACCCTGAAATCTGCTTGACTAAGAACTTCTTTGGTGGTTACACTGAATTCATTCCTTTTGGGAGACTTGCGTACACCAGGTTTTGTAAGATCCAGATCCTGTATGAAGAATACTGCACAAATTAGAAAACTAATACGTACAGATAATACGAAATAAACATTAACAGAGTAAAGGTCGAGATATGATGCAGTGAATGGGATATCGCAGCCATAGTTGTTTAAAGCAAACAAAATAAGACCGGTGAGGATCAAAAGCATTTAACATTATTGGTTAATCATACATACCATGGAATATGAACAATCAGATGTGCATATGTTTAATTCATCTAACTTAAACCCTTCAATGCAATAGACTGAAATTATGTGTAAATTAAAAAGGATAAACAAGAGACAAACAGCCAGAGTATCCATAATTGTGTCAAACGACCTTCTAAAAAGCTACTGCAACACAAATTTTCTTTCGTCAGGAACATCATGAACACCCATCCAAAATTTCCCAGATGCGTATTCTTGTAAAGAAGTATCCCCTCCATTTTTAATTGATACAATCAATAAAGAACCTCCAACACATAATATATCAAGAAATTCAAACCTCTTTCATTACTATCCAACCATATTCACATGCCTTTATCTCACCCGCCTGCATGAGCTCAGCTGATTGCTATTTCTAACCATTCCCAACATTTTCTGACACCCATTTACTGGTTACTAATGTCTCTTGCTACTCAACCTCAATTACACACTTCCTGGACCATTACAACAGTCCAGTCTCACCAGTCATAGCTTGCAAATCTTTCCTTTTTTATAACCCTCTATTCTGCTACTCATCCAACCAACACCCATCGTTCTTGTTATAATTAATCCTATATAATCAAGGTTATACATGTATTATTAGAAACGATATCGTTTATTCTCATATGATGTCTTTATTATTAGAAGATATCAAGTCTCTTCTATTTATTGCATAGATTCATTTTTCTCAATATAAATAAAGCATCCGTATTGTCTCAGAAAAATACAATTTCAGCTTAATACCTCTCTTTTTTCCTAGAGTTTAACAGTTCTTTTTCTTTTAGAATAACTTGTGAATATCTCTTTAATGTTGGATATATTTTTATTTTTCAGCATATATAATATACATTATGATTATTTACATTAAAGACCTATAATCTCAACTTAATGGCCGTCCTGCTATTCCATTATAGCATTATTGGTGCCAGTCACTTCGTGCTGCTATCAGTATTGAAAAATACCCAGCGAGACACTCTTAACTATATTTCATTCAGTACATCAATCATCAGTTCAGACATAAAACATTTGATGCCCTCATGCATATGACAGAATTAAGCACTAACAAACATCCAAAATTAAAGATAAATATAGAAAATGATAACCAAGGAAAATAGGCATTGCTATACAACTTGCCTTTAGTTCATATGTTGTAAAACGCGGAAAATTGGCATCATATCGGAAAGCATAATCTTCTTTGTCAATTTCTTCATCATCAAATTCAAAGTATGTGGCGGCATTCTTCAGTAGTCCATCCATTCCATCAGCTAATGTGTCATAATTTTCTTCTAGATGAAACATCATATCAGAACCAGAACCATTTGCTGAACCAGATCTTTGTCGAGCCCTTCCCTGTTGGCTAATCTTATCAACAATGGAATCAAATCGGGCAAATCTATCACCATTTTCTCCAAAATTCGAAAACTCCTCAGGAGACTCTGACTTGTTAGCCTGTTGATCACCAGTTTGATAATCTGCTCAAAGATTGGGCAAGATCAGAAGGAATAATTTTAAATCCATAGTACAGTTATGAGAGACAGAAAAAAAGAAAAAGAATTTGAAACATCCGTATAGAATTTGGGAAATTGTGATTCTAGCACAGACCACATACTATTGAATTTATACTTACATAAGTTCGGTAAAGTAATAAATGCTTAAAAAGTCCCAAATGATATGTTACACGTAAAGTGCAGAAATCTGTTAGCCCTGTGATTGAAATTCTCATCTGATTAAAGTTTAAATCCATAGAGGCTTACTATATAACAATTTTCTTTCCTTCTTATTCCAAAGATTATGTGAACCTTCCCTGTTTGAATATTAAACAGAAATATATACTTTCTTTTTGGCCTACTAAATACTGTGAAAAATAAAAATACAGAAGTGTAGTTAATTCTTCTCAGTACTGGAAAAACATGTACAAACAAATACCTAAGAACATGAAGAGAAGCAATTTGCCAGGACCTTACTTCACATGGAAACAGACAGAATATGACAGATGACAGTGATTAATCAACTTTAGAAAAAAGAAGAAGCAAAAAACTGCTGCACAGTCAACGAGATTGTAACTCAATTGGAACCAACTCAAGTCAGGCCTGATCCTCCATGTAAAAATTTCTCTTACACTCTAGGAGCCCACATATTCCCCTCCCCTACCAGGTGCTTGCATTTTCATTCACAATTACAAACAAATATCAATCCCAAGAGTAGGATTTTAGAAAAAGGATGAATACCCTCCAACGAATAACTTTTTCACATGATATACGGAAAATCTTCAACTAAAGGAAGTTCATTCTATATTTACCTCAGCCTTAGTGACTCAGGATGGTAATTCCCTATTGTGCTTTTCTCAATATTAGGTTATTGGATCCTGGATGTTGCAATCTCATGCTTTTTGTAAGTTGGTAATTCTTCTATCATCCCAAATTTATCTCTCAAAAATTACTCAACACCATTGCAAACGGCCTTGAGATTAAAGCTACAGGCATTGGTCAAGAACTCTATTCCACCCATACCTTTGGATTCAGTTCTTCTCTTTCCTGATTGTCCATTAAATCTAGCTTCAATCAGCCAACTAACCCATTTCCTTAACTGTTCAATAACCTTTTTCTCTAACTCCTTTGACATACAGGACCAGAGTATGGAAAGATGTTAGGTATCTCTCTAGGCAAACAACCCAGTACTCACACACACAACAAACGGAAAACAGGAAATCTGAGAACTTTTATTATTATTCTCAAAACAAACACATGAATACCACACTGCTTTACAAAGGAATACATTCCTTTCACACAGGAATTAGTCGTGTCAAATACTAAACAACAATCAAAAGTCTCCCCAACATCTTTATGGTTGGTCTTTATATAGACCCACCATAAAGAAAGAAAAACACCCAAACAAACTTCTCCGCCAACCACCCATGTAACACTTCCCTAACAATCTTATTTGTTATTTCTAAGTTTCCTCCTATAGTAAACTTTCCACACTTTGTCCCTTTCATTATCACTCGGCCTAACAAAAGATGATTGGTGCATGTTTTTAATCATTCATGCAGACTAATCTCCTTCTGTTGTTAGTACTGAGACTGAAAATAAATCTCCACATTATCTGAGTTTAAATAAGTACTAAAGAAGGGTTCTCAATCTCTCCCATTTGTAGTCTTTTGAAATGTGAATCATGTCAGATAAATAATCAAGCTTGATCTTCTTTCCCCAGTAAAGAAAATAGTCAGTCTAAATTTCAACTCAAAACTGTTTATTCAGATGTTAGGGACCATGACATGTTAGTTCTATCATTTGTTAATAATGTAATGAGTTAGTTTAGCCCAGTCAGCTGGCATGTGACAACTGAATGTAACTGTCCGAACTGGTAGAGCAAGCTATTTGTAGCTGTATAATCTTTGTTGTGACAGAATTCTAAATGTAATGAGAAATAAAATTTCCCATTTTTTTACAATGGTAAGAGGCAGACTGGTAAGCCTTGACCTTTTGGTTCACAGGCAAACTTTCAATCACAGAAGAGTAAAGCATAAAACATTCACAAACTCAAACTTCATGGAAACCAAACACGTATACAGCCAAATCATTAAAATCAATTACCAAAATATCAGCAACAAGGCTGAGCATTGCTTAAAAAGGAGACAATAAACAGACCAAGTACCTGTAAATCTCCAAGTGGAAAGACTTCTGAGCAGACGAGTCTGATAAAACTGATGTGACAAATTGACACTTAATGACCGAACTGCAGCTGAAACAATCTTCATTTTCTTCCTGCTTCAAACAATTGTTTAACTCCGTAAATTTATGAGCTCTACGCTGGATTTTACAGTAGCTAAAATTATAGCACCACACAAATCAAAGGGGAAATTATCTCACTTCTGTTAACCTGAAAGCTAAATTGCTAACTAAACCATAAGAGATGTCTCAAATATTTCCATATCCAAGGAGATTGTATCACATAATTTCAAAATAAAATAATAGATTTCAGTTAAGTACATTCATAATACGCATACACAACATATTTATGTTGATGTTGATCGCAGATACTGAAAATTAGAATTCAAAACGAAAATTTCTTATATTGTATTCAGATTGTTCAATTTAAATACGAGATACTAATATTAATCATCACTTAAACAGGGATATAGTTTGTTTGTTTGAGAAATAAAAAATATGAGCAGAAATGAGGTATGCGAGTATGGAAAAGCAAAGGAGGGCTTACATTACCTGAAAAATGAGAAGTTTTGGGTCTCCAAATTGAAGGGTTCGAAGTAAGGGAAAGTGAGTGTTTATTGCTTGAAGAAGACGGTGGCAAGGCAGCGAGACACCCCAACGACGTCGCTCTGCAGTGGTGGCGAGAGCAAGGGCTTCCTTCTTCTGTGTCTGTCTCACACAGGTAGAGCGCGTCGTTTTTCTTTCCTCTAAGAAAAAAAAAAATACTTACAGGCCCACGTAACTGAGACAGATTATTTCTGCACCCAAATACCCTCTCGTTCTCCACTTCTTTTGAAAATATCAAAATTGTTTTTGTTAGAATGACTTAAAAAGACGTTCTATTTTTTCAAATAAAAAATACTGAACCGTATGAACTCATTTAGTTTACAATTTTTTTCTAAAATATAAATTAGACACGGGACATTCAATTCATAAGAAATTTATCTTTTTTGATACAAGTTTACGGCCAACAGCAATCTAATCATTAAATTAATTTCCATAATCATCAATACTATTCACAAATTATTAATAAATATCTAAAATTTTTTATTTTTAAGTTGTTTGAAGCTTTAATAGTATTTATTATTTAAGAATATATTTGTATTTTTGGGTGAATTATGAGGTGCAGGATAAGGATATTAGGATAGAGGAAGAATTTGTCCGTAACTGAAGCTACTAGGGTTGGGTCGGGTCATACGAAGCCCGTTCCCTTAGCTTCAAGTTTCGGACAAATTCTTTCTCCACCCCCATATCCTCTTCCTACAACCCCATATAATTTTTTTATTCTATGACTGCCTTTCATGAAATTACATAAATACCCTTATCATTTTTTGAAATCGTGAACTGGATGGAGGTGCATCCGGTTCTCATTTTTTAAAAAAAATACAAATCGGACAACCTCATCCGACCTCATCCGGTTCTTAACCCAGCAAATCGGAAAATCCTCAAATTCGCCGTCGACAGCCCCCCAAATCCCAAATCAACTACTCTAATCATCAATATCACCTACTAATTGCTAATAAACATCACAAATTGGTTACCTAATGCTTCTATGAAGGATTAATTGAAAGATTTTGAATAACGAACGGAAGTCGCGAATGGTTTACCTAAACCGGACAAAGATTCTCTTAACTGGATGGCTAGCTAACGAAACGGCTGAAGGAAGTATTTGGCTCACTAGCATAGCGGGGAGAGCTTTGGACGATGTTTATTAGCAATTAGTAGGTGATATTGATAATTAGAGTAGTTGATTTGGGATTTGGGGGGCTGTCGAAGGCGAATTTGAGGATTTTTCGATCTGCTGGGTTGAGAACCGGATGAGGTCGTCCGGTTTGTATTTTTTTTGAAAATGAGAACCGGATGCACCCCCATCCGGTTCACAATTTCAAAAAACTATAAACCGGATGGCCTGGTCATCCGGTTGGGAAGGGGAGGGGTTTTATTAAAATAGGGGTATTTATGTAATTTCATGAAGGGCAGCTATGGAATAAAAAAATTATATGGGAGTGCAGGAAGAGGATATGGGGGTGGAGGAAGAATTTGTCCAAGTTTCGCTCTGTTTTGTGTTTCAAGCTTCCACTACTCTCCCATTTCCATTCTCTTTTAGTACACTGCTTTTTACACCTCCATAGTTTCTTTCAACACCTTTATAAAGAACTTAAAAGTATCGAAATGCTCTTAAATAAATCTAGTAAATGATTTTAATACTCTCAGTCATTTCACTCCATAATTCTGAAAATAAATTTTGTAAAAAGACATTTCAAATTATATGATTTAGATTTAAAAGTAACTTCCACAATTTATAAATGATTTTCTGAATTTCAAAATAGCTTTTCGATTATATAATTCAAAAGTTATTTTCAGATTTTGAAAATTATTTTTAGATTTTAAAATATTTTTTAAATTATACAATTTATAATATATTTTCTTTTAACTTCTGGATTAGCTTATTTCAAAATACAAAATTTATTGTTTGAATTGATGTATTCCAGAATATAAAAATAATTTACAGATTAAAATTTAAGAATATATTTCAAAATATATTTTTTCCATTCTAAATTGAACTAATTCGAAAGTCACCAACATAACGTAAAATAAGTTAATTCGAAATTATAATTTTCAATTAATTTTTTTTTGAAGTTTACAGTCTAATAATTTTCTAAATTATAGAATCCGAAATATAAATTCAATCACGTCATTCTCATTTATAAAAAGATATTTAAGTCTTTTCAATATGATTATTTTGGAAATATAAAATTTTATGGAGGTCCTGGAGGAAGAAGCAGTCTTTTCAGTATCATAGATAGGATGAGTTCTTCCTGCATCCTAATAAAAAAATTTAATATCACAATTGTCCTTATACGAGAATCAGATGACACTCTCATCTGGTTCTCATTTCCAAATCAAAATGATAACCGGATGAAACCCATCCGGTTCTCATAGTCCAAATCGAAATGAGAACCGGATGGCACCCCATCCGGTTGTCATTTGAAAAAATTAACAACCGGATGAGCAGGTCATCTGATTCTCATATAAAGACAATTGTAGTATTAAATTTTTTTATTAAGATGCAGGAAGAACTCGTCCATAGATAGGGTCCGCGCAAGTTACAAATTAGTAGGTTGGATCATAATCGGCTTCGTATTATGATTCTTACACCCCCATAATTATTATTTGTACCTTCGTGTTAACAATAAAAAGACTAAAATATCCTGTATAGTTACTGCTGCACTGTGCCTTCTATTCAGATGCACCCACTCTGTCACTGTACTCTTCTTGCGGAGTCTTGGAACAATAATGAGGTGCCGATAAGAATCTTTAAGAAGCCTGAAGCCTACGTTAAGGAGAGGGTAGAGAAGATGAGAACAAAGACATAGTAGAATTTTAGGTTTGTAAGTTTGGTGGTGATTATTTAGCAAAACATAGTTTTCTCCTTCCAATAATTTAATCCAAAAAAGCTTCTAAATTACTAATGTTTATGAATTGTTTAATCCAAAAAGAAAAGATGAATGCTTGCGTAGGATTTTTTAGAAAGGTTGTGTCAGAAAATTTATTTTAAAAAGTCTGTTATGAAAAACATTTTGTATATTTTAAAAAGTTTGTTATTAAAAGTATTTCATATCTTCTAAAACACTTATCTAAAAAAATTGTTATAAAAAACTTGATTCAAGACATTTTTGAAATAGGTAATATAAAAGACACCATTGAAATATAGCACGAATGGTAAAATAATCATTCTAAAAATATTAAAATGCAAATGATAATTATGGAGTGCCGAAAATGAAAGTCTTACACATTTAGTTCTTTTACTCCTCATTTCACATTTTAGATTGTTTGAACTTCCATTTAAGTCCAACGATTTTTCTTTTTTTTTACATAGTATATAATATAATCAATAAAAGGAAAATAATTTAAAAAATATAATATTTTGTATTCTTATTTTTAAAATTTTATTGTAAAAATAATGACAGTATTGCAGTGTTTTTAGATAAATATTTTATTTTTCTGTTCTTATTGTGAAAATGATTATATCTTTTGAAAGAATATTTGAATAATATTAATCTTTTTTTAGTCTTTTTTCTATTCAGTATTCTTGTTTTAGATTTATAAAAAAAAAAAAAACTGTTTACATCTAAATGTTATTATTAATCTGTCTTTTATATTAATATAGCATTATAGATTTGAGAACTAAATATTATCAAATTATTTTTATTTTGAGTCAAACTTACCAGTTCTATATAAAAAAAAATAGTAATTAATTTTATTTTAAAACGTACAAATAACTATTGTATTCCTATCACTGATTACATACTTATAAATATTATTCAAGTTTGTAATAAACGTGATATATTTCTGAAAATATTCTTTAAACCGTGAAATAAAAAGTTTGGGGTACTTTTCAATCACAATTAGGCTTCTTTAAGAATAACACTAATTTTTCGTTAGTTTTGATAGTTAGGGTTGAGTACACTGATATTAGGTTGTGTTGTGATACTTGTTTAAAGTTTTTTTTTTAATATTTAAAGAATAATATTTTGTAATTTTATGTTTTCTGGCATGACAAGAGGTGAAACAATGATTGACCACTTAACATCTCCTTTGTTTTCCTTTTAAATCTCTAAGAAATTTGTAACATCTTTAATAAATTACATACTAGTGACAATACATTTTGGTAAGTTTTTTTTTCTAATGTAAACAATTTTCTTATAATTCTATTCTTTATGTTCTAAAATAACCATGTCAAACCCACATTATAAAACAAAATATGCAGATTTCAAAATTAAAATAAATATTTTTAGTGGTTGAATCGAAACACTCAACAAATACAACTCCTAGTCCATCTATGAATCAATATATAATTACAAGCTCCAAGTTAGTTCAAATTTGTCAAATAAAGCAAAATTTGTGCTGAACAAAGCCTAGCCAGTATTTGGCTTAACTTGCAAGCTGAAAAGAAAAAAAATAATGACTCAGCAAACACACAGAGGAAAGAAAAGTGTCCGTTTATAGATTGAAAATGACAATTTAGAAAATATAGAACATGTCCAAAATCACTAGTTAGTAAAGGCATACCTAAAGAAAATCCTGGGTAGATTCAAGCTTCCTTCCTAGTTATCCTGCAAGTGAACAAAAGGTAAGAGTTAGTGCCAAGGGCCATTGTCCTTGAGAAAAATTGGAGTATCAATAAAAGCAAGGATCGATATAAATAGCATAGAAAACAAATTTTTTATATGAATAAAACAAATTAGGCTTCATAAACTGGAAATGATTTAAAGGGAGCAACAAATGCCAAATTTTACAACACGCATACTACATAAGGCTTCGTAATTTTACCTGAAACAATATATTCCCAGGGCATTGGTAATTTCATGAATGACTGATGTGGCAAAATGCAAGTAAAGTGTCACTGCGTTCATAGAAACAGAGTCCTTAAGTAAAACAAATAGAGTCATAGGGATAAAGAATACACAAATTATATATTTACTCAACCTCAAGTGTTAGCCAAAATAAAATTTAACTCAAGAACAATACCGCAATGCTGATGTACCAATTTTGTCATGTTCGTAATAGTTCGTTAATACTTGATAGTAATTTCTTAGTGAGATGAGCTTCTTTACGTTACAAGCAAAACAATAAAAGCCATAATCATAAATAAGACACAACATCTGATACAAAAAGCATGATAGTCAAACATTGGTGTCAACTCCTTTTGGTAATTTCAAAATGTATTTCTGCATTGGGAATATCTGAGGTTTTTGGAGACGGTGAAATGATTCTTTTGTCATTTATATTGTGGAAAATATATAAAAAGATGTCCAAAGACAACCAAAGAATTTTATGTTATATGATAAAGTCTACTTAGCCAATATATGGTGCTCTTCTCTGTTCAGGTTATTGCGTTTTTGTGTTTCCTTGAGGAGAGGATATTTATCCTTTTTTCTATTGTACTTGTTTCTTTCTCTTTTAAAAGAATATTTTGCTTTAAAAAAAGTAATTAATGAACACTCAAACGCTAATGCACACCTAAAAAGAGAAACAAAAAGAAATGCAGGTATGATAGATATATGACGTGATAAAAAGATGGAGAGAAATAACAAGTTTCTTGTGAGTTGTAGGCACTACTTTAGGTGTCAATATATAACTACTCATTCACTTTCCTAACTCCTAAGAAAAATGAGAAGGTAGTTGTACCTGAAAATGCACAGTAACCAAGAAGAACTAGTCTCTCATCTAATAAAGGAACCCTGCCAAAATATATATATATATATATACGAGTTTTAGTATAAGAAACAAACGAATATGAAAAGCTTCTACTAACAAAATTCAGAATGAAAAATCACAGTACATACCCATCATTCAGCCTTGATGCAAGTACATTAGCAATGGCCAACGGGAGATACACGAGGGACTGAACAAGATAAATAAGGCCTATATCAATTATCTTAGTGTAATAAAAACAATAACAATAAACCACTGAAATGGAATCATCTAAGTGTTTTTTAGCATGTTTTTTGTCATTCCACCATTGATAAAAATGACCATTAAGATTAATCTCTAAAAGAATATTAATGTTGTTATACCGCTGACTACATGCTAGATAATCTAAAACTTTAATATGAAAATTCAATCTAGAAATTTTCCTTGAAAAATGCGTGAATTGAGTTTTTATTGTTTGAAAGGATATTTTATTCTTAAATGCTTCAAAGAAAACATCACTGATATGTTCGATGAAGTTTTCCAGTTTTCAACAGATTGAATTTTCAAAAGCCTAAGCTACAGCCATTGAGCTTCAGCTCAATTATGTTAATAGATCAAAGATTGATGACTGAGTACCAAATTCAAAACTTGGAAGATAAATATTTTCATTGAATAAGAGGGCATTGTTATGAATCAATATTTGATGTCTAAAAACTAAAATTACTCTAACGCCAAAAGAAAAATATCATTCCAAATATTAGAAAATGGTTTTGGAGGCAAGCAACGACTACTTCCCTTCATCAACAAATCCTGCTAATTTGAACATTATACACATTTACAGACTACATTATCAACAACTTTTGGCCGTTGTCATCATTGTGTTTTCTTAGTTTTATAATGAGGAGAACAACCAAATCAAGCATCTTAATAAAGTGATTCAGGACATGCAAAACATACCATGCACATCCCAGTTTTTAGACCCTTAGGTTCGTCACATAAATGCGCCAAAATCATCCTCCCCTGCAAAATTAAGCTTCCCTCGTAAAAATCAATAATACATGGATTTGTAAAAGGTTCTAGAACAGACTGCAAGAAGATGAATTTGTGCTTATTAAGAACATTTTTGTTTCAAATTAATGATTTGTGTTGTAAATAGGGGATTATTAGGATAAAAACATAGCAATTAGAAAAAATATCCTTAGAATCTATACAATGATTTCAGCAGATTTGATTTCCTTTTTCAAGAGGTATTGTTACATACACATAGGAGCTAAGAATGTAAATATTATAAAATATTTCTTTTCTCCCTCTTGTTATTCAAGTTGGTATATCAAAGCTCCCAGCATTGGGCGCTCTTCCCACCATTGTCACCACCCGCCACCACCATCCTCGAAGACTGGTGAGACACAGTTTGCCCTTAATGGTTGAGGCGAAATTTACTCCTATGGGTCAATGATTTTCCAAATGTGGTGGGTCCCTATTAGTTTATGGTTAACAGTGGAGTCAGTACATTTGAAGGATTCTAAAAGGAAGGTCAGAATTAGACCACATCGATGGTGGAGGATCATGGTCAAATGATCCTAATTTTGAGCTTTGGGATGATGAAATTTCACAGGTCATGACCTGAATGTGGCATTCCACAATCCCCAAGATAAGTCAAAATTACATGTTTTACACCTCTGCTAAAGTTTAGGATGACCTAAATAACACCTTTTCTTTGAAAAAGGATTTTGCTGCTTGTTATGACATTGAAAGCAAGGTGTTTAACAATAGACCATGATGCCGGGACGTCATTGGTCACCAATCGTGACGAAGTTACCAACCCCACTATAGTGAGAATAGCCAAGAAACTCACCTTCGTTGGCTAGGCCAAAGATATTAACCAAAAATAGTCAAATTACCCACCTTGGTTGGGTAAGCCAAGGATGTTAACTAAACCTCTTACTCTCCAAAAGAGCTTAGACGAAATAAGCACAAAGCTTATATTAGAAATAACTTTCATTCAACTTGTGTCAAAAGAGTTAGTACATATTTATAATAGTAGGGAATGGGGAAGCTTTCCTAACTTTCCATGTGAGACTTGTAAGATACCTTACTTTTGGCATATACACATGCTCATGCATCATTATTCCTAGGATGGAAAAAAATTGTTACAAAGATAATGCTAGAAATTAGAACAACACATTACATTACCCAAATCCATGAGATAAGCAAGATGGTGATTCACACAAGATATGAATCAATGCTAGGAATTAAGAAGAACCTTGCGCAACTCAAATCCATGAGATAAGCAAAATAGTGAATCGCCACTTGTGACCTAACTTACAAGATAAGAAACCCCAAAAAAGAAACTCTTCACTTCCCTTGAATGACTCCTAAGAAATAAGGCAAGAAGCGCCACTCAGAATCTTCACAACAAACGAACCACATTAATGATGACCTACACCTACAGTAAAACCGTTGACAAGAAACCAAGATGACCTTGTTCTGATACCAAACTAACGTCAAAACGTCGTTTAGTCACCAACTATGGCGAGATTACTAACCCCACTATGGTGAGAATAGCCAAAAAACTCACCAATTGTGGCGAGGTTACCAACCCCACTATGTTGAGAATAGCCAAGAAACTCACCTTGGTTCACTAGGCCAAGGATATTAACAAAAAATAACCAAGTTATCCACCTTGGTTGGTTAGACCAAGGATGTTAACTACCTTTTACTCTTAATAGAGAGCATAAAGGAAATAAATACAAAGCTTATATTAGAAATCACTTGTTATTCAACTTGTGTCAAAAGGGTTACATAATTACATATTTATAATAGTAGGGAATGGAAAAACTTTCCTAACTTTACATCTAAGACTTGTAAGATATCTTAATTTTAGCATATAAACATTCTCCTGCATCATTCATGTGTATATGCCAAAATTAGGGTATCTTACAAGTCCCACATGAAAAAGTTAGGAAAGTTTTCCCATCCACTACTATTATAAATATATACCTATGTATCCTTTTTGACACAAGTTGAATAAAAAGTGATTTCTAATATAAGTTTTGTGTTTATTTTCTCTATGTTGTCTTTTAAGAGTAAGAGCTAGTTAACATCCTTAGCCTAACCAACCAAGGTGGATAACCTGGTTATTTTTTGTTAATATCCTTGACCTAACCAACCAGGATGGGTTTCCTGGCTACTCTCACCATAGTGAGATTAGTAACCACGCCATAGGCTACTCTCACTATAGTGAGATTCGTAACCACGCCACAATTGGTGACCAAACGACATCCCGACGTCAATTTGGTATCAGAGTAAGGTCATATTGATTTCTTGTCAGCAGTATTACTGTGTGTGCAAGTCATCATTAATTCTAAGTAGTCTCTCTCTCTCTCCCCCTTCCCCTCTTTCCCTCCCCCTCCCCCTCTCTCCCAGTACAACATGATAAAATTAAACATATTGAAATTGACAAACACTTCATCAAAGATAAAATTAAACAAGAAAAGCCAACAAATTTTCAAATTTAAACACAACTGTCATACCACAAGGTATCCGAAGGTAAGTCCTGTCCCAATAACAACTAAATGTGGATATCTCCCCATGATGTCTGATGGTGACAAATAATCCCTGCACCAAAAATCACTCAAGTACTTATAAGAAGTAAAGAATAATAGAATAATATGCATATCTTTCAAACAAACTGGGTACAAAATTGATGCATCTTGAGTTGAGTTTATACCACATAAGCACTCCTCCCACAAGTACAACAAATGGGTATGCCCAAGAACGAACACATTAATAAAGCATCCAGATTTTAGAGAAAGAATACCACATGGAAAAAATATATTACCATTGCCAATGCAAGTGGCATGTTTCCATTCCTTGCCTTCACAACCTTGTAAACATTAGTAACACTGTATGGAACAAAAAAATAACGCTGACCATCAAATAAGCTAAGTAAAACTTCGATCTCAGTTTCAGTCCATCATCAATGCTGAGCATAACTAGTGACAAAATAAAAACCAAATGGTATATAGTTCAACATAAAAGATAATATCCGAGATATCAGAGTTGGAAACAAATTTTGGGCCAAGAAGTAGGGGGTATTGCACATGCTAAACAATGTCGAACCTTAATAATTTTAGCTATACATACTTGCATGTAACCGTCGGTGTAACACCAAAAGCTATCATTAAAAACAATATAGCTTTGAATGTTGGCATTCCTGAAATGCAGAAAAGAAAAATAAAAATCATGTTACTTATCCAAGACATCAACTTTATATAAACCAACAATCTTTATTATAATGAGCTATACGGGCAAGCAAATGGAACCCACTTTATGCTATTTGAATCAGGCAAACTTAACTTTATTATTCCATGTTTATTAGACAAGTATACAAAACGAATAGATATCATTGTGATTGGCTAGCTTCTTATGTCATTTTTAATTGATATGTTTGTATTATTAATCAAAAAGTCCACTTTATTTTCAATTTGTTTCTTGTTTCCGAGAATTTGTAGAGGAGATGGAGAAACAAGATTTTGTTGTTTTCACCAATTCCTTAGCAATTCCTTGAAAGTAGAAAATAAATTGAAAACAAGCAAGCAATATTTTAGGAGAAATAAAAACATATCAACTGAAGATGAAAACTATAAACAGAGATGCACCCCATGTACTCTTAAGTCTTAATAAACAAAGTATGATCTATTAAAAACTATTGGTTTATGATACACAGAAACAATATGTGTATCTGATACGAAGGGAGAGCTAAACTGCTCTAGCTAAAAGACTGAAAGGTAACATTGATATTTTTTCCCCGTTTTCATAGTTAAGAAGAGTGCATTTATATGACCTAAACACAAGATGGCATCAAGTTTCTAGTGAATAGCTTCAAGGCTTTTTGCCATGGTGGTGTCGATTGTGGGAGGGGAGTAAGCCAATGAAAGCACCATTTGATTCGAAGGAAGAGCTAAAATGCTCTAAAATACATAAAATCTATAGCTAAAAGACTGATAGGTAACATTGATATTTTCCCCCCATTCCATAGGTAAGAAGAGTGCATTTATATGAACTAAAAACATGTCATCAACTAAATTATGACCTACAAGTGTCATCATCTCATTTTAAGAAATTCAAGATATAAACTAAATATTATTTTTAATATTCTAGGACCATCCTATAAAATCTTTGAACCATTTTCTTTTTTGTCTTCGAAGTGTCTCTAGGCTCATTGTATCAGTATGAGATATATTTCGAAAATAACAAGATACGATACATGACATATACGTATTTTAAAATGTATAAAATTTCCTAAAACATAATAAATATGTAATTGCAATTGTGTGGATCCAAATTAAAATCACATTTCTTATTGTCAAAATAAAAATTATATATTATTGTCATCGTAAGAGTATTATGCTTCATAGATTGCATACTTCATTGATGAGTATCGGTAAAATACCCTAGAGCAATGGATACGGACACATGACATAAATTAAAGTATCGGTGCATCATATCTACCAGTATATTCACAATATGATCTTAGTTACATCACAGATTCTCACTTCTTAAGAAAAAAGAAAGATGCCAAAAAAATTTAATGAGAATCGAAGACTTCAACTAAAGAGTGAAAAAAAATTGGCCATCCAGACTACACCTTGAAGAATATAATCTGATAGCAAAGGACGTACCCTCTTAAAACCAAAAACTAGATCCATTAACGGTATGTCAACAATAATATATGCAATATGGCAAACTTAAAGAGTCAGTTCGGCCAATGCAAATAATTTATGCCCTTTGGAAAATATGTTCCTTATGCCTATTTAACCAACTCTCTAGCTCATAAAACACAAGTAAGCACCTGAGCTGGCAAGGACATCTTGCCATCTGGTATCCAGTGAACATGCAGAATTAAAAGTTTGACAGAAAATGAGATCATATTGCAGTAAATTTAAAATTGTTTCATGTAAAAGACAATCAGATGTATAAAATGTTCTCTCCAAATGCGTGAAAAGCCTTCAGCAAAGGAGATACCGAAAATACATTTTTGACGTTACATATAAACTTGGAACAGGTATAACAACTACCATAAATAGCAACAGAGACAAAACCTTTTGGTCCAAAAACAGAAAGAATACTATATAATGATGTCTTACCCTCAAGATAAGGAAGCCAACTTAAAAATGGCAAAGACTTTCCAAATGGCTGAGCCCACCACTCAGCACCTGTATAATAAAATAATAATAATAATAATAATAAAATCATAATCACAACAACATATACAGGATTCTTATCAAAGTCGGTAGCTGTGTGTTTAAACACAACAAAAGTCCTACCCACAATAGCAGTGAAAAAGTGACTGATGTATATTATCATAAGACCCTCCGTAGGCCCATTTATAACGGGCAGTATAAGTGTATTGGTGAAATAGCTGCATCCAAAACAACATTTAAAAGAAATCAATATTCCTAGTCTGTCCACACCATATATGCAATATGGTATTAAAATACATAATCATGCCAAATTTTCAAATTTGCGATTTTACACAAGGGAAGATGCCAGCTTAAGAATAAGAAATCTTTCATTATAATACAAGAATACAAACAGGACATTGCAAAATATAACAATATTATATAACATATCATCTACCATATATTAATTGAACATGATAACTTACTGCTCCCAGGTTGCACCATAAAATGTAATTGCAGATATTAACCACCACCAGAAAGTACCTCTTCCACACATGGCTGTGCTCCCAAAAGCCAATGCTTCAAACTGAAAACAAGTTATCATATATGACAGTCTTTAATCTCTCCCAATCACTTAAGAGTAATACCCAAAGTAAAGAGACATACTGTACAAGCAAGTGCATCACACCCTGCAAATAAAGTTGAAAATATCTTCACAGGTAAGCATAATGAAAAATAATTGAGTGAAAAATATAAGCAAGAAAATCACCATGATCAAAGAGCTCCCCCAATGGGCTTGAGGAATTTGTCCGTCTAGCTTGCTTCCCATCAACAGCATCAAATGTCTAGAGCGCACACACACACATATAAGAAAACAATAAATAAAATATTATAGCAAATAATGGAAACTTGGCCATGTAGTAAAGATCTTCCATGGATAAACCATATAAATTTGCTTAGCTGTCATGACATAAACTGCTCATGGAACAACTTAACATAGTAGGATATAAATAATCAGAAAGGCAATGTGGAAAACATTAAAAATAAAAAATAAAAAAAATGAGTTCCAATATTGATTGCTTTTTGGAAAATTTCACTGCAATAGGAAACAGAAGGTCAGATGTAAACATCTTTCAAAGTCAAGGGTCAAAATTTCAATAATGTTATAATATAAAAGGCTTCAATTCGACCATGAGAGCACTAGGTTTATACATCTAAAAGATTCAGTAATTCAAATCATTTAGACTAGTGAAACAGCACCATTATAATCAAGATTCAAGAGATTAGTAGAGGAAAATATCATGTGCTCAAATGAGATCACGATTCAAGGCAACTGATTACCACATAAGTAAAATTTATCTCAGTTGGTTGCCATCAGGCAAGAAAAACAGGGCTAAACAAAATAAAGATTGAAGTTAAAGTCAAAGAGATTGAGAAGTTGGCAAGTACTGCAATACAAGTATTTAATCCTACCTGGTATAAAAACAGAAGTAGTCCATGAGCAAAATGAACCCATCTTGGAGGAGCTGAGTTCAAATGTGGGGAGTATATCTGAAAAATAAATAAATAAAATTTATGTATAATGTATCTAGGAATTCACTGTTTCAATACAGCCGCTATATCAAAATTGCCTACCTTCACCATGTAAAGAACAGTTCCACAAAAAAAATTATCAATAATGCATGAAACTAACCAACGATCTTAAATACGCTTCATTTTCATATACTGGTTTTAAAAATTGCAAATTTCATTCTATCATTTGACAAAATGACAAAAATAAAGAGAAGCATTGGGAAGCTATATAATAATTTTGAAAGTAGGAAGAATAATTGACTCAAATTCCACTTACATAACCAAGCAATGCAGACACTAGTAAGAACATAAATCCCATAAGAGTTATCTGCAATCAACAAATTTATGATTCATCAGTGCCAATTAGAATGCTTAAGATAACAGTAAAAGCAACAGGTGACGCTACAATAAGAAAGGAGGTAAAGGTGTACCATGTTTGGACTGCAAAGATTTGAAGAATGCCAACACATTAGGATAAATAAAACAAAAAGGTATGAGTTAGTGTATTCAGAACTCAAAAACTAAAATTACAACAGATAAAATAACTAATTTTTTGCCAAAGAGTAAATGATACTATCATCTTATGAATAAGAGTGTGCATGTACTTATAGCCAGAAATTTCAAATATATATTTCAATCGCGAGGTGAACTATTCACATTCAAAATAACCTCCGTGTCACATGATAACTATAAGTGACTGGATGATTTCTATTCCACAGGTCAACGAAAACATATCTACGAATAAAATCATTTTGGAATTTTCCCATAGGGAATATGTAAATTCTTGTGATGGCTATATAAGAAATTTTAAGACACTAAATTAATAGAAGAAAAGCAAATAAAACAGACATACATATACGAGCCAAAACTAAATTACAGACATAAGAAAAGATTGTGAAGATGTCCTAGGGATAGGGTCAACTTTGTGCATGTCACTCAAACTGACAATGATATTACCAAGCTATAGTAACTCTAAAAAAACATTATTATTATAATATTTATTTATAAGAAAAGTTTCATGACTTTAATAAAAACACTCAATCTGCTCAAATGAAGTTCATAATATGATTTATCCTCCTTGAAGTAAAGAGATGTTTCTAATTTCTATATAAACAAATAATCAAGTCAAAATAAAGAAAGAACTTAGTTTCATTCAAATGATAAAAGTACTCACGGCATCCATAGGGGGAAAAGACTAACAAAGCGAGTCCAAAAGGGTTGCAGAACATATTTGGCCACGTAGGAATGGTCTACTCCACTGTATTTATATCTGTGCAGAGCTGCAACACCGTGAGACCCGATATAACCCATTTGTTCTCTGATACAACTCCAAAATAAGCTTCAAGGATAAGCTAAGCCTCAGCACACCTGCTGTGCTGAACTTTGAAAAAGAACAATTCGACCAAATAAATATAGGAATTTGCAAGATGCCCATTTGAAAATTGACAGAAGATTGAATTTGAAGATCATAATAGCCGCACAAATCAGAAAAATTAAGCAATTAGAAACATCACAAACAAAAAGTAGTGGAACAAAACTAAATGTAGTGTCACGACAAGTCCAGAAAAAATGCATTTTGAAATATGTAAGTTTTTCATGGAACGCTGCATCCGTTTAACTTGGCATGTCCCCTTAACAAAAATTTCCAGATATCGGAACCAATTTAAAAGTCATTCTATTCTATTTCTATTATTTTTAATTTTGCTTAATTTCTGCTTTCACGGCACGGTGTTATTCTGTTCCTAAACGTGGGAGGTTTTGTTGATCGCAAACACTGAAAATTTGAATTCAAAAACGAAAGTTTCTTATATTGTATTCAGATTGTTCAATTTAAAGACGAGATACTAATATTAATCACCACTTAAACAGGGATATAGTTTGTTTGTTTGTTTGAGAAATCTAAAATGTGAGCAGAAATGAGGTATGCAGAGTATGGAAAAGCAAAGGAGGGCTTACATTACCTGAAAAATGAGAAGTTTTGGGTCTCCAAATTGAAGGGTTCGAAGTAAGGGAAAATGAGTGTTTATTGCTTGAAGAAGACGGTGGTGCGGCAGCGAGACACCCCAACGACGTCGCTCTACAGTGGTGGCGAGAGCAAGGGCTTCCTTCTTCTGTGTCTGTCACACACAGGTAAGGTAGAGCGTCGTCGTTTTGCTTTGTTCTAACAAAACAAATCTTTACAGGCCCAGCTAACTGAAATTGGTCGGACCGGGTCGGGTCGGGTCGGGACTGTGAATCATATTGGATTTGACAGGTATTTTGATAATATTATCACATTTATCATAATCACCTTCTAAACGAGTCGGTTTATGAAACCTGAGTCTGAATGACATATATCATAATTCTCGTTAAATGGATAACAAATCTTAAAATAATTAAATTTAATCTTAACATACCTTAATATTCGATTGAGATATTTTAAATATTAACATAATATCACTCTTTTAAATATTAATATAATATCGCTTTGTTATACTGAGACGAGATATCAATAAAAAAAAACTAACACAAAAATTAATTAATTATTATTTGAACTGAATTAAAATTCTTACATTCAATTAGGAAAAAAGCAAAGAAATAATAAAAAATTAGGTTTATTGGTTTTAGTAGAGATTATTCAACAAAACAAAGTTTTTTCCTTCGAAATAATCTAATTTATAAAACTTTTGAATTGCTAAATGTTTATAGAGTTCTAAAAAACTTGTTTCAAAATGTGTATTTTCAAATATTTACTTCAAAAAACTTATTTTGGAAAACATTTAATGTATTTTGAAAAATTTGTTCTAGAAAAACATATTATATATTTTAAAAAGGTTATTCTAAAAGTTTTATTATGAAAAACTTGTTTTTTTTTTTTTCG
>Ga0209700_105053_pt1 | contig 22871 bp, 6 predicted proteins | sample SiratroredBW_FD_187528 | JGI IMG/M metagenome (GOLD analysis project Ga0209700, IMG submission 187528) | Root nodule microbial communities of legume samples collected from California, USA - Siratro red BW (SPAdes) (version 2) | ecosystem: Host-associated > Plants > Roots > Nodule | place: USA... | reverse complement strand
GAAACAGATGCGTCAGGAGTAGGAATTGGGGCAGTCTTGAGCCAACAGAAACATCCTATTGCTTATTTTTCCAAAAAAATGTCCCCCACAATGCAAAGACAATCAGCTTACACGAGGGAGTTTCATGACATTACCGAAGCTATTGCCAAGTTTCGGCATTATCTTTTGGGAAAGAAATTCATTATCAAAACAGACCAACAAAGTCTCAAGTCTCTATTGGATCAGAGACTCAACACACCAGAACAACAAAAATGGATCCACAAATTGCTCGGGTACGACTTCGAGATTCAGTACAAACCAGGAGTTGAAAATGCAGCAGCGGATGCCCTCTCTAGATGCTTTCTAGCGGCCTCGTCAAGTCCTAACTCAGAATGGCTGAAGACACTTAAAACAGAAGTTGAGAGTGATCCCAGCTTGCACGAAATTATGCAACAGTGCCAAAGGCAGGGCATGCTAAAGGAAACTATAGCTATAGGAACGACATTTTATTGTGGAGAAACAGAGTAGTGATTCCCTCGAAAAGTCCTTTGATTACGGCAATCCTTCAGGAGTACCATGACAGTTTGATAGGGGGACATTCAGGCATTGCTAAAACTGTGGAACGCATATGTTCAACTTATTACTGGCCTAATATGCAAAAGGAGATCAGGAGATATGTATTATGCTGCCCGACATGCCAACAAGCTAAGACTGAAACAAAGAGACCAGCAGGACTCCTACAACCACTGCCAATTCCATCACAAGTCTGGGAGGATATATGTATGGATTTCATCACCGCCTTACCACCGACTCATGGGTATACTGTGATTTTGGTGGTCATCGATAGGCTTACTAAGTTTGCCCACTTCATCGCCTTGAAGCGTGATTTTACGAGCAGATTGGTGGCTGAAGCATTTGTCCAGAACATTATTAAGCTACATGGCTTTCCCAGATCCATTGTCTCCGATAGAGATCGGGTGTTCATCAGCAAGTTCTGGAAACAACTCTTTAAGATTCAAGGCACTACACTCGCCATGAGTTCCGCTTACCATCCGGAGACAGATGGTCAAAGTGAGGTCCTAAATAAAACACTCGAAATGTACTTAAGATGTTTTTGTTTTGAGAACCCACGCAGCTGGTTGGCGATGCTTCCATGGGCACAATACTGGTATAATACAGCGTTCCACAACAGCATTAAAATGTCTCCTTACAAGGCCCTCTATGGTCGAGATCCACCTTCCCTAGTACGGTATGAGTTCTCTCAACATGATGAAGTATCCTTACAAGACATGTTGATATCAAGGGATAAGTTATTGGAGAATTTAAAAGCCAACATGGCTCGATCTCAGCAGTTCATGAAGACTTTCGCAGATAAAAATCAGAGGCAGAGTGAGCTTGAGGAAGGGGAGCTAGTTTTGGTGAAGCTGCAACCATATAGACAACATTCGGTGGCTCTCCGGAAGAATCAAAAGTTGGGCATGCGTTACTTTGGCCCTTTCAAAGTCATTAAGAAACTGAGTGTTGTAGCTTACAAGTTAGAGCTTCCCGAAGAGGCTAGAATTCACGTGTTTCATATATCAGTGCTTAAGAAGTTCAGGGGCAATCAACAACAACATTACCTTCTATTACCTTTGCAAACAACAGAAGTTGGCCCAATTCTAGAACCACAAGCCATCATTGACAGCAGAGTCATTTTGGAAGAAAACAGAGAAGTCACACAGGTACTTATTCAGTGGGGACAAGGGTCAGCAGCTGAGACAACATGGGAAGAGTTCGAGGATTTTCGAAAAGCTTTTCCTCACTTCAACCTTGAAGGCAAGGTTGGGCTTAAAGGGGAGGGTAATGTAATGAAGAAAAGTGGAGAGCAGATTGTTAGTGGACGTAATGAAGATTGTAGTGATGAGCTGACAATAATTGATGGAAGGAAAAAGTTAGTTACAAGAAATGGACAGCTGGCAAAGGATCAGCCAATCCAAGAGCTGAGAAGAAGCATGAGGGAAAGGACCACAAATAGGAGGTTGAGGGAATTGGGATAGGCAGCAAACTGTGGTGCTTGCAGGCCGGTATACGAGCTTGAGACAGTCATTTCCATAATTACTATAAGCTTTTCCATTTAGTAGCTATTGTTTTATGCTCCCGTAGCACTGTTCATTGTAATTGAACGCTGTTAGTAGTATTAATACGATTCCACAATATTTACCCCCTTTACACAATGTGAAATAAAAGTATAATTGTGGCTTCCTCATCAGTAAGAGAACTGATAAAAGATGCCTGTCTTAGATATTGTAATTGGTAAATACGGTTGATATGAAATGAATTGGTATAGAAAGGTACATAAAGATAACGCAAATTACCTTCAACCTTTGCCCTTTTTGTAGCCTTTGAGAAAATCAGAATGTCTTGGGGATTTGCAACCTAGTATAAGGATGACTAATCAACAGTAGAAAACAATTCTCGAGCAAAATCAGCATTAGCACACTAATTCAGGAAAGCTAAGGGTAGAAATTACCTTCCCAACATATTTCTGCCCAAATCTTTGGGGGTTTATAGTCATAAATCCAGAATAATCTACCTGTAATTTACATTGAAGAAGTTAAGGTCACGCCAGAAAACATCATATAATATCCAAGGCAACTAGATGTCCATTGTAGCCACTAGAAGTTCAAATAAAAATTCCTAATAAACTCTGGATTTTGATGGTATGGTGAATCTGACTCCATATATGAAGAATGGTGTTTAATTGGTTTAATATCGTAAAATATCTTTTCTAGAAGAAAGGTGCAAGATCAAAACCTATAAAGATTATAGAAGCAATTAATTACAGAATTATCTTCTTGCTAGATGAAAAGAAAAATAAAAGAGCCAATCAATGTAGATGTGACATTCAAAAGTCATAGTACAGTGTACAAAAATTACCTTGACACGTATTAGTGGAAGCTTGAGTTCTTTTCTATTGACGGCCTGCTTACTAGACTTTTCTATAAGTTTCCCAACCTGAACCATATTCTATTATCAAAACACTATAAATATGATCACCGATCCGTGCATAAAAATAATTTGAGAAAATTGAAGTTCCCACAAATTTCAGTGGTCCTTGAACAGATTCTTAAGCAGAGTAGCCAAATTTTGTCACAACTGAATAAGAACAAATTACTATAAGAATAACCACTATAAGGAACCAAAGAGGAAGACTTTGGTCAAAAGATACCAAGGTAGGTCTCTCCCACGAGAAGTTTGAAAACAACCAAAAGGACAGAGCAACACAAAAATCATCTGATAAAGAAAACCCACATACCACTTTGTCTAGGTGCTCGAGAATAGAACTTTGATCATTGGGATCAATATCTGGCTCGTCTTTTAGAATTACCTGCATTACAAAGATTAGAATGAATGTTGAAGAACCATGACATGGCTTCAAATGGCAACCACTAAATCAGTTCAATTTTGCTTCAAACAACAATGAAAAATGTAAATTCTGTACATAACTAATAATTAATGAATAAAACAAAATATAAGTATTTTACCTCACCTCAGTATACTCAAAAGGTCGCACAGACATCAAAGGTATTTTAGTTGGGCGATATTGATTTCCCTGACAATAATCATTCATTTAAGCACTTAGTAAGACAATGAGAAACGACAATCACTGATCTTCTACTATGGGAGAGACATTTAGATTCCCAGAACATAGACAACCTTAATTTCTAGAAGAAGTACATGCTTTGGCTTTGATTCTCCATCAATAAGAGACGTTGCAACTGATGACCCTGGTTGCGAGATGTGAAATCCCATCCCTGGAACTTCCTGTAGAAAATTAAAATTCATATGAATTTTGCAGAGCACAACATGTTCTATCTGGATTCATTTAAGAGAAGTTTAATCAGAACACCTGCGGGTCAACCAAACATTCATGCTCATGGCCCCACACAATGAAGTCTAGAAAGCGAGGCAGGAAGTGCTCATTTATTGCATTTTTTGGATTTGTTTTCACCCTACATTCGATTATTGAAAATAAGATAAATAATCATGTAGATTAAAATCTAAAACTTCAATACTAAGATCAATAAGTTCAAAGTCAAAGTTATATTTCAGGATAATCAACCTATTCTGATTAGAGATATTAAATACAACCTAATAAAACAGACAGACGAGGGAAGACAACCTGTTTTGATGAAGCACCAGAATATTGAACCAATCAGAAACTTGACATCCTTCCTGAGATTCAGGTCGCATCCACTGCACAGCATGTGGTGTCTGAAAAGAATATTTAAATAAGTAACATACTACCTCCGGATAGGAGTGTGTACTTAAATAGATGAATCGTTTCAAAGAAAATTTTATCAGTAGGATACTTGAAACATCCTATTAAGCCTTTCATCTCTAATGTTTCCCAGACCATACAGAGCAACAGCTGTTGAACCCTGCAATTCATAAAATTACAGCTTCAGGACAAAATAAGATTTTTAATCATTCCAGTTTTCTCTTCTTTTATTTCCCCATTAGTTTGTCTGCATTGGCGTATTTTTTACTCAAAAAGATTTTTTTGAGGGGGAAGAAAAAGCTTCCCTGAAAATTAAGCAAAACCAAACATGCACCTAAAGAAAAAATGAGGGTTTCACTAAATCTACTTTATCCAGATAGAAAGAGTATTCAATCACAAACCTTCCTGATAAGAATAGGGTGCAGAGTGATCTGACCAACACCAGAACCCCCAAGAACTGTTTTCCCAAAGTAGTTGACTAGATTACATGCTGAGAGAATATCAACCACGGATAGGTTGTCCTGCAACAATGATTCAATCAAGTGAACATATTTGTTGCAGTTTGGAATGCAGTAAACACAATACAATTTAGATGGACAAAATGTTAATGCGGTCAAATATATACCTAGCTAAATTAAAAGGAGGTGAGGGGGGTCAGTTTCCTTCAAAACCAATTGAATTTTTCTCATCACAAATATCAGTAGGAAATACAACAAGCAAAATAAATAAAAACATCATAACCTGTTCAAAAGTATATACAAATTGCTTCTTGAGAAAAATGTAAATAAGGTCTCCCAATAGTCAGAATTTAGACATCACAGCTTTGATTAGGCCTAACTCAACTCCAAAAGCTAGTTCATGAGGTAAGAATTGCCCAAACCTTTCTAAGTTCTACTTTGGTCTTTTTTATAGTTGAAGTGGGATCTCAACACCCGCACCTTCATGATCAATATTAGAAATCTGGAATGTGGAGATTGTAGGACTGTTTTTTTATATATCGGAGAGGGTAAGTAGCAGAGCTAAATAGATTGCACTGGGAGAGCTGTGGCCAGATAGATTTTTGGATAGTTAAGGGTTGACCTAAAATCAATTTTACAATAGGCTCTAACTCAACTCCAAAAACTAGCGCACAAAGAGAGTGAGAATCGTCCAAGCCTTTACAAGCTCTACTTTGGCCATATGCATATTCTTAAAAAATGTTTTTGATGCGTAATAACACATTTATCAATCTTATTCTGAATTTATCTTGCAACAATGCTAAGTACAAGACCAACAACTCTAATCCTTATAAAAATTAAAAAGAAAAGAAAAGAAAAGACAAAGCAATTGTCACTAGCAACATATCTTCATCCAATCCCCTGTTGAAGCAAAATAATTAGTGGCGAGATAAATAAACACTAGTCCAGATACTAGCACTTATGACTTGGAAATATAACAAGCAAAAAGTACACTAGTATTTCCCAAGTCCAAACGGACAATCATTAACCTCTTTTGTGATTCTACCACCCACCCAACCCCTAAGGAAACAATAAACCAAATTAAGATCATTGAACAGTAAAGAAGAGAAAACCAACAGCCGATGATAATTCTCCAAGTCCTCAGTCTATAACGCCCATCCCCTTCCTAATCCTAGCCACTCGAAGTTCATTTTATCCAGCCGAAACTCTAACTAACGACTTAATTAACAAAACCAATGTTGCAAGTAAAACCAAAACTCGTTTCAATTTTTAACTACCAAACTACAACATAAACATCTTGAACATTCGAACACGCAAACTTTCAAAACAATCAATCATTTCCAGTAAACACGGAGTAATTCCCGAAATATAACATCTCCTTATGGTCTTCCTTCTTAATCGAACAAATTCTAAATGCAGCAATGGACAAACAAAACAAGTCCAAAATCATACCACGCCAGCAGGATCATCATGATTTCCGTGAATGGTAAAAACCGGCAAACCAACATTGAAGTGAGGATCCTCATAGTTCACGTGACCAAACCTGCGGAACAAGCAACAATCACTCACTCGATACCTAATAACCTTCACATACATTGAAGAACCGCACATACGTGTTAGTGAGAGAGAGAGACTCACGTGTTCTGGAAGTTGAGCGTCTGGTCGCTGACGACTTGGAAGGGGACGGGGCGGTCGTTGAGGCAGTAGCGGCGGAGAATCTCGATGGCCTTGACTAGCGTTGACCGCGACGGCTTGTTTTCGTGGAAGAGGTCGCCACCAAGGAGAACGAAGTCCACTTGCTGACGCTCGGCGATGGCGCAAATCTCTTCAAAGGTGTGGAAGGAGTCGTGGCGGCGCACCTCATCCTTCTCCATATACCCAAGGTGGCAGTCGGTAGCCACCAGAATGCGAAGCATGTTCGCGTTGTCGCCGCCCTCCATCGTCGGTGAGGCCGTTTTGCTCGAGGGAATATGAACTGCACTGAGTATCAGTGTCTCTGAAGAAATTTGGGTGAAGGGAACCCAACGTCGTCGTTCCGGAGTTTTGTCATAATGGGCGGGACCTTTTTTTTTTTTTCCTTCTCCGCTATTTTCTTTTCCGCTTGATAAATTTTGAGAAAATCTGAAGATAATAGAGATAAATTACATCTTTTCCCCTTGCAATTTACGATTTTCATCATGTGAAAAGAAATTAATAGTTTTCGAACAAATATCTAAAATTTTAATTAATTATTTAAACCATCAAACTTTATCATGTGTTATTAGTTTAACCTTTGAATATATGTTAATGTTATTATTTAAATTACACCTTTTTTAATTTTGAATTAACATGATTGACATTGTTATATACTATTAAAATTAAAAGAATTTATTCCTTTCAATATTAAGTGCTTGTTTGAAATTTCTTGTAATATATGCATTTAACTAGAAAAACACGTTAAACTATAAAAGAAAGACAAAAGGTAGAGAGTGGGGACATAATAAAGATAAAGAATCACGCATGAAATATAAAAACTATAATTGTTATTTTGTTAACATTGATATAGAAAATGTGTGCCTAGTGTATATGATAGCCAAACATACAAATGTGTGTGTCTATCCTTCTCTCTATATATAGAGAGATAGTAATGTGTTTATAGACCGCAGTGGTGGCATGGTGAAGTCAGGGAGGGTAGTTTAGTCTTTTGACTTAGTATAGAGTCCAGTTAGTAATAATAGGGCTACTGGAAGAAATAAGCCACGTATAAAAACGTTAATGGCCCATTTCATCTAGACTGTTTCTTATCGCACCTCCAAACACTTCTGGGTATCTCCAAATTTTTCATTTTGAACTAAATTATCCTTAAATTTTGACCGTAATGACTAAAATGTCTTTGAATCCTAAAACTCACATATCTCCTCTTTCACGACTTTGTCTCCATTTTTGCTGTTCAGCGTCACCTTCAAGCTAAGATCTCGTTTTGTGATTCTATTTTTATAATCACTTTCATTTCGTAAACCTTTAAAAGTAACACTTTTAGATTATTTAAAATATGTATAATGTATTTTTAGATTTATAGAGTATTTGAGAATTTAAGGTGTTTTGAAATTTGAGTATGAACTTACTAAATAAGTTAAGAGATTATTTCGTAACTCATTTCATATGTCCATTCCTAAATCACAAACCATTATTCTGCTACGCCGCCACACTCATAATCGTCTGCCACCACCAAAAGTGTCCACTGCCAACGCCACCAATTACCGCACCTCACTGTCACCCACCTTCAAACACCCAATTTTTTTTTTTTTCATAAATCTGCAATTTCACTGTTACATTACTTTATTTTATCGAAGGACATACGCATAATTTTATAAACGACACGCTTGGCATTTTTTAAAAATTTGGAGGTGCCGAAAAAGGCTTTGGAAGTGCTCCAAAAAGAAGTGGTCTTTCAAGCGGTATTTCATCTATGCGAGTTTTCACGTTAAAATCAATATCAGCTCAAATCCTCCTTCACAATCTTATGCTACGACTCCTTCCACTGGATTTTTTTTTTTAAATTTTATTTAACATACAACTTAAAAAAACTTTTATTCTGAAATTGTTATGAGTAAATATAATAAACTATTGTATGAAACTAGCATGGAATGCTAAAATCACGAGAAGAGAAGTTTTGACACAACTACAGAAAACTAAAACCTGACAATCCCCAGCACATTAATGCAGAAAAAAAAAAAGCCTCTTCATGCCTTTATAAAGTAGTTATATTATACGGCATGCTACTATCAGTGGAGGATCTTCATGCATCATCTTGTATATTAACATTTTTACGGTGCTGCTATTTTGTGTCAGAAACATGTAACTGTAGTTGCTAAATTTGAAAAATCAAGTAAAACTAATGATAAGGAGAATCTCATGATAGCTTTCTAAGAAAAATCTTGAAGGAGCTCATGTATATCAATTATGAATATGCTACGGCAGTGAGGATGCATGAATTCGGAGGTCTAACAAAATCATAAGATTTGATATGCCAACTACCCACTTCTGGAGTGGGATGTGATATTTTGAAGTCATTGACAAATACGGAATCGAGCTAGAAAGCAAACGATTTTATTGCATTTTTGGTTGATGGATTCCAAGGAGACCAGTTCTCACATGTACACACCAAAAATCTTACATTTACACACATTAAAAAAACAAATACAACTTTTATTCTAAATTTTAAATATAATTTAAATTTATTTTTATTTTTATTTTGTCTCGTTTCTATTTTAGTGCATGTGAGCAAATAAGAGGAATTAGATTTATCACCGCATAAGAAAAAAATTAATTTAAACTAGTGTGATCATGTATTAGATTTTCAAAAATCTATTCTAAATCTAATAAAATATATCAAATCTAAAATTCAGATTAATTTTAATCAATTAAATCCAGTTTATCAATTAAATTAAATTTAAACTAGTTTTTTTTTAAAATTAGATTTAAATTTAAAATGATTTAATTTGGATTAGATTCATTCAGTCTAACATAGACTCCATTATACTAAATCCAACTTAACATAGACTCAATATCAAACATGACGTAGGCTTGATTAACTTTTGAACTCAACTCAATTTAACAAAATTCAACCTAAACTCGATTCAATTTAATATATTCTAATTTGAATTAATTGATTATAGTTATTCTTTAATGAATTTTATCAACCATATACATTTAGAAACTAAACTAAAATGATACTCTAACCTATTATGAGAAAACTAAACTAAATGGATACTATAACCTATTATGAGAGTCCTAAGATATAACTTAATTATGAGAGTCCTAAGATATAACTTAATGTGAATGTTTGGATTAGTTTACAACCTCAAACTTTTTTTTTACTTAAACATAAATTTTCAAATTAAATTTATAAAATTCTAATTCTTGCTTTTATAAGATTGATTTTTCAAATAAAATTTAATTTAAAAACATTTTTAAATAGCTAATTAAATATATAATAAACTAAGTTTATTCTTAATTTGAAGTACTTCAAGTGTAAAATCATATGTCATTAGGAGTGGTCATTTTTTTTATCTTAACCAAAATAGTAGGCCAAAATGAGCTCTTATGTTCACAACAGTACTACTTCTTCTTGCACCTCCAAGCTTTCTTGGGCACTTCTAAATTTTCAAAAAAAAATGCCAAAGTGTGTTTTTTATAAAATTATGCTTCTATCCTTCAATTAAATAAAGTAATCTATGAATGAAATTGGAGGTGGCTGGGAAGAAGATGGATGCGTGAAGGTGGGTGGACGGTGATGTGCAGTGATTGGTGGCGTTTTGTGGCGGTGGACGATTGCCAGTGTGGCAGCGCGGGGAGCAGTGATTTGCGATTTCGGGGTGGACGTACGAAATGAGTTGCCGAATGCTCTGTTCTACAACTCATTTCGTACGTCCAAATCGCAAACCACTTTAAATTCCCCCAAATACTCTACAAATCCAAAAATACATCATACATACTTCAAATAATCCTCGAATGCATTGTTTTTGAAGGTTTACGGAATAAAAATGGCCATAAAAATGGAACCACGAAACGAGACCTTAGCTTGGAGCAAAAATGGAGAGAGTATCGTGGAGGAAGGGATATATAGGTTTTAGGGTTTAAAAGCATTTTAGTCTTTATAGTCAAAATTTAAGGATAATTTAGTCTAAAATGAAAAATTTGCGGGTGCCCCAAAAAATACTCGAAGGTGCAAGAAAAAGCAGTGTCGCAACAGTGTTTGTCTTGTTGTACATATCTCTTCAGAATAGGAATGGATGAAAAATTAAGTTAAATATTTTCCATCTCCGTACTGTCAATCTTTTACTTTTTTTTTTTTTTAACTTTTTAATGGTGGAGTGGAGAGAAAAAGGCAGGTTTAGAAAATTATTTTGAATGTTTTTATTTTTTTATTGGTAAATGTTAGTTTAATAAGGTTAGAGAGAATTTGAATTATTCTCCTTCCACTTTTATCAATAAACCGATTTTATATTATATTTCTATTTTTAATAAATAGTTTTGAAAGATGTATAATATATTTTAAATATTTTTTTATATATTTCTATCGATTTTATTCTCTCTACTCTATCTTTGATCAAGTCACAAAACTTTTAAAATATTTTTCTCAATTTTTTTTTATCTATTTTTACTCCAACAAAACTAACCTTTCAATTTTATTTATGACCAAAATCTTACTCTTTTTTCTAATTTCTCTTTTAGAAAATTAAAATATGATTAGCAACTCAAGCATCATGATTCCTTCAACAACCTCCATATCAATAATAGTTCGTAGGTTTACCATCCAAAAGTTTTAGATATTTATCAAAACATAACTCTTTTTGCTTGAAAGTGTAATATCTCAAAGTCACGATTTGATTATAATTTGATCCACTTGACCTATGTTTCAAGATAATTGATGTCACCTGCAACAATGGTAGATCAAAATCTTAGAGAAGGAAAAATATCAAATTTTACCATTATTGCATGAAAAGGTACATGAAGAAAGATTGTTCATATATGAAGAATGAAGAAAGATTGTTCATATATGAAGAATGAAGAAAAGAACTCTAAAGAATCTATCTCACAAGGTTGTGTTGCAAACTCAAACTCCTTAAAAGACAAAGATATGTTTGGTTAGCAAAAGAATATTTATCTATAATGATGAAAAACAATTTCATTATGGGTGACTAATGAATTTAGATACATCCTGGTATATATTTATACACTAGGATTGATTATACACTTATGAAACTATACTTAGGGAATTTGTGCTCATGGAAAATGATCATGCTTTAAATATTGTTGAAGTTTATACTATTAAATTAAGAATATATGATGGTTCTATATGCAAAATTTAAGGGGTATGAATGTGCAAGACCTAAAGAAAATTATATTGTTCATTAACCTTGGATATAAGGTCCATCTTAAAGGTGAATTCTTAATGATGATGATTTTTTAACATTCTACAAGCAAGCAGGTATTATGAGACATTTTTTTTTTCACATACACTTTAATAGATTAGTGTGGTAGAGCAAATGAACATAACTCTCCTAGATAGAATAAGATTTATGTTAAAAACAATAAGAATGACCAATTCTTTTTTAGCAGAAAATGGTTTAAGGACACTGATATATACGTGAAAAGGAAAACCAACTAATTATTCTTCCTCACATATATTTAATTGTCCTCTTTACATGATATAGTTTTCTAAGAAAGAATAAAGTTTGATCGAAAATGTATAATATGTTTGAGCTTGTTGACAAGGTGAAAGGATATCACTTGTGGGATCTCACTACTTACAAGATTATTATTACTAGAGATACAATCTCTACATAAAATGAGCTCAAAAATGAGTAGAAAATTGATGATTTTGCAAATGACATTATTATCATACATATAGAGAATAAGTCTTTAAATGAATCTTTTCAGTCCTAACAGAGTCAAATGAGGTTAGTAATGGAAGACTTTGATGATCAACAAAAAATAAATTTAAACCATCTTAACACACAATATATTATCACAAGTCATGATGTATAGAACCTTTAACTTTCCAAGAGGATGTGAGTGATTTATATATTTCTCTATGGATGACAACAATGCAAGAAGAAATAAGGATTCTTCATAAGATGTGAAAACTTGTTGAACTTTCAAAAAATAAAAAAATCATTAGTTGCAAACAGGTGTATAAGATCAAGTGTAACAACATCATGCTATATAGGTGGTAAAGGAAAATGCTTAGAAATAAAACATTAAATTTAATGAGATATTCTTACTATGTTAGTAGTCAAATTAACGATAACCAAAGTTGTTTTGGCTATGTATGTTGTATTTGATTTATATATTGAGCAATTAAGTGTAAATATTATTTTTTTTCATGGAACACTTAAACAGGAGATATATATGCTATAGAAGATTTTAAAAATAAGAAAACTTTTGTAGGAAATTTGATTAAATCTTTGTACAATCTAAAGCAAGACACTTAGGTGTTAGACAAAATATTTAAATCCTTCTTTATTATTCTTGATTGTAACAAAAATATTATATCAAATAATAAATTATATAATTTAAATATTAAAAAAATTATTAATATTAATTTTAAAATTAATGGATTAAAATTATAAATTAGTTATAACTAACTTGTACCAAAAGATACGTATATGTGAAATACATTCAAAAAAGACTTATTTATGTTTTAAATTGTTTAGACTCTAATGAAATTAAACTGGTTAAAGATATTCATAACAACTTTATACAAAAATATTCATAAACTTTAGTACCACTCATAATAAATATTCCTTGCACATCATTAGAAAATATACCATATAGGTATTGCTTCGATTTCAACTAAATTATGTTTAGAAAGTAGACCATATCTATCGATGATATTTTATAGGATTTGAGTTTCATATCCAATTAACCATAATTTTGATTAAAGATAATAATAATAATAATAATAATAATAATAATAATAATAATAATAATAATAATAATAATTATAATAATAATGTGTACAAAGCAGGTGGTTTAAAGAAATAACCAAAGAATAAAGTGAGTTAATAAAAAAATTATTCTTTTTTATCATAGTTATCAATAAATAATGTACCAGACTCCACCAGTTGTGGTGAGTAATAATATAGTGCTACTTTTACCAACTTTTTCTAAATAACTAATGATAAAATGTTAAATTAAGATATTTGACTAAAATATAAATTAAATTATTCAATAAAAATTAATGAAAGCAGTTGAGTGATAGTATTGTACAGAAGAATACACTTGTATACAATGCAGTGCTACATGTTGAAGTCTATGAATGTCACCTTCAACTCGATCTGGCAAATATGAAAAAAACTGCTTTTTATAAATTATAAAGTGATTAGTAGGGATGAAAACAATAAAATTGATGAAGAAACAAACAAAAGATGAAGCTGCTTCGAACCTCAGTCTCTCGAGCTTATCTGTGTGAATGTGGCACTTTAATATTCTCACTCCTTTTCAAACGTAACAACCACTGTCCTTTCATCACTCACAACTTAATTTCTTTCTGGTGGGGCCATTATCCAAAGTTAAATAGTCCCTTTTAACTGACTAATCATTTTTATCTACCTAAGATAAAAACTACTAAACTACTAAATTAAATTGCCATGAACACAGAAAACACGTGGATCATGTGTTTGGTGAAGGATGGCTGGTAGAACTTTTACACTAGCTTTTTCTGTGTTTCCTCTTTGATAAGCATCAACCTCCACAGTCAAAAACAAGTTATGATGGAAAATTTTTTCAGTGCAACTGTTACTGTAGATGAGTTACTCTCTTTTTCATAGTCTGAAAAGAAATTATGACACTCAAGTTTGCGGTTTTATATTAGACAGAATGCTAACTAAATTCAACTCTCATTTTGACGATAACATGTGAATGTTGAACATGATGAAAATAGCTGAGTGAGGACTTATTAGTGTTTTGATTAAACATCTAACTTTTACTTTTTCTCATATTGTTTAAATTGGTGGAATAAAAAATGTTTATACATGATTTTTTATGAATTTAAGGGAAAAAAATTTATTGATGGATTCTCATGAATTATTTAGAAGCAGTTTTTTGGTCAGGATTTCGTTGCAGGGCTTTTGAGAAAAGCGAGGAAATTGGGAATTAAACATGTAATGTAATAAAGTAAATTACTAAAATAATATATATTTTAAATATGTTTTTATACAATTGATTATGAGATAATTATAAATATATACCTATCTGTCTCTAAGATATTTTATTTTAAAATACTCAAACTTAAAACTTATTTTGATCGTAAAATTAAATATGATTTATTTTTAATTTAATGATTCGATCATTCTCAAAATCAAAAGTTGGTAATAAGATATTATTTAATAAATAAAGTATATGTTCTATTATTTATTATTTAGTTTGATTATCGAGATTAAAAGTTTATACATACGTACCAATATAAAAATAAGTATATTATATTTATTTAATATTGTTATCTAAAACGCTAATCTGTTTTAGGTGTATTTTTCTTCTTCTAAAAATGCATATTGAATCTTTGCTCATTTTCATTGTTCTTATTCCACCTTGCCCCCTACTTATTAGCATTTCCTTTTGTTGTCTCCCCGATGATAAGACTAATAACTGGTCTAGTCCCTTGCTTGATACATACACAATACAAAACTCATTTTCGAAGTAGTATAAAGTTTTAAATGTTATGTTTTTTTTAATATTATTAAATATATCATATTAATATTAAACAATTATTAATGGTTTATTTAAAGTTATATGATTCATTCTCTTAATGAGTTTTTTACCAATTTAATCATGAGTTAAGACTAAGTGATATGTGACTCCTATCAAATTTTATATGTCACCAAAATTTCACAAGTGATAGGTGATGTTTTTGTTTGTTAGCAAGTAAAAATTAATTATATGACATATTTAGAGTATCTAAACCTAACAAAAATGTAATTATATAATGTGATTATCTTGTATTAAAAAATAGAAATACTTTATAATCTCCACTTCCCACCCAATTTCTCTTCATACCAATTCATATTTATTAGCGTGACACAAATATATTCATATTTGCTAGTATGATAAAAATACTCTATCATCCTTATTACATTATCTTATACTATATATGTTGCTGTCAGTATGCTCGTGAACATGTTTCTTTCATGACATCATAGTAACCAATCATAAAGACTATTGTGATGTCTAATTTACACAACTAATTACTGTTTAAACTATCATGATAATATAATGATATTAATTAAATTTAAAGAATTAGTTATTAAGTTTTTTTAGTTTTTAGTGGTAGAAATGGGATTGTGGGAGTTGCTAGAATTCAAATCTCTCTTTGATTAAATCATTAATTACATTTATTTGATTTTTTATTCCATATAAAATAGTATCTACATATATTTTTCTATGATCGAACTATTATTTAATTTTCTTATGTTTTACTATTAAAATTAAGCACATAAATTAATGAATACGTGATGCTAACTTGTAAATATCCGATACGTTAAACACTAAATATTTACAGAATGCTAACAAAATTAATGTCCTATATAACATGCATTAGAGTTCATTGATAGTTTTAACAAAACAATTGATGTTTATTTTTATTTTTTTTATTATTTCTCAGCAACAAAATTGATTGATGTAATGCTTTACAATTATGCTACAATGCTTCACATAATTACAAAAGTCAAAAATATCACATTCAGTAATGCTTCACATTGAACATAATCGATCCTATGCAAAATCATAACAATGTGTATACACTATGAGTATACAGCTAATCAATTCAGTCAAATACCTTCATAACAATGGAAGATGACAGAAATCAAAACCTATATAGAATAGAATTATAAAATCCTAAAACTAAACCCATATTAAAAAATAAAATTAAAGAAAAAAATAACATTAGTATATGTTAATATCCTTTTAAACTTGGGACTCCGTTAAGGTGGTTTTTAATTGTAATTTTTAAAAATTCTAAAGGTATTTTTTACCTTTTACAAATTATTTTTTAGTTTAAGATTATTTTTAGTTCTAAGAATTAGTGTTTTCTTTTAATTTTAGTTTTAAAAATAAATTGGATTAAATATTCTCTACCATATATAAATTAATTTAAATATATATTATATAAAATGATATCAATGCTAAATATACAATAATATTGAAAATAGTAATGATAATATTTGCATTATAAGAATAAAAATAACAACCATAACATTAACACGATAGTAATAAAATGGGAATAATAAAAATGACAACAGGATAATGAAAATAGTTTTAGTTAAAGTCTTTTTAAATTAAAAGTCAATTATAATCAAAACGTTTTTTTTTTTTTCTACTTATAAGTGCATCCCATTCAGTTTGATTGGATTATGACTTGAACTTACATAATTCATAATAATTGTCTTATTAAAAATCAAGTTTTATTTTAATACCAATTATTAAATCAAATGTTTATTATTATACTAAATATATAAACATTGATATAAATCATGATTAAACTCAGATAAAATGAAGCAATATTATTTTCTGTCAAAAACTTCGAATTTATGAATCCATTTTATCTTATATTTTATTTAACCTTTTCATTTCTATCTAACATTTTTTTCTTACCTTATATTAGATTCCTAATATCAAATTTAAACGTGAAATTAATTTTAACCGCATTTTCTAGTGACCTATTTGTGGGACTAACATAGCTTAGGATTCTGTCCATAACATTTTGCTTTTTATGTCAAGGAGCAGCTTGTAGACCTTTTGAATAGGTTGTCTGATATATAAGAACTTTTAGTATCATTTTTGACTTTGTGTTATGTCATTGTCATAAATAATTTAATAGCTATGTGCAATATACTTTAACTAGACAGTATTTATAAAAAAAACACACACATTCTATTACATAATTTAATATATCCGTCATCTCCTTTTTATTGTTATACTATTATTATTAAACTAAAAATGGCTAATGCAATAACTAGTTATTTACACGTTTAAGCTTATAATATTTTTAAAAATTAATTATTCTTCAATGTGACAAAGCAGTTCCTATTCCAATCATTTTAATTAATTTTTTCCCCATTGCTATTTAGAATATATTGTTACTTAGTTTTATTTAAGCTTGTTTAAAAATAGGTTGACAGTTCACTTAACTTTTATTTTATTTATCAATACACTTTTTAAGTTCAAAATTTTTAGTCTTAATTTGAACTTATATTTAATTTGTATATAATATATATTATTTTACTTTTATAATAATTTTTAAATAAATGATTAACATGCCAACCTTTATAATTAGTTTTAGATACTGTACATAAGAAATGAGTTGACAAAATCCAAATAATATTGAATGAAAAATATAAAATGATTTACACTCTTACCTAATAACAAATTTATTCTTAAAAAAAACTACTATCACCAAGGTGGTATGTATACTATCACTAGTGGAGTTGTCAAAATATTTCAAACTAGAATATGATGCAACGACTTCCTTTTAATTTTATAAATATTTTAAATTATAGTACGATCATTATGGGAAATATAAGTTGAATGATGACTTAAAAGTTAAAAAATAAAAATAACAATCATGCTATCTTATTGATTCTCAAATAAAAATTATAAATTTAAATATTTGAGTTTGAGTATAAAATACTTCTGTTGTTATTAATTATACTGAGAACATCTTTGTCAAATAGTTCCTCACTTCTCTGTCTTAGGCACCTTCCTACTCCAATTATTATTTATGTCTCTTATGGTAATTAAACTCTCTCTAAAGAGAAACTCTCTCTTCAGTTCTCCATTCTCTCCCTTCCATGGCCACCTCTGACTCTGTTTCAGACTCACGTATCTCAGGCATGCACTACTCTTCCACTGACGACGACCAAGACGACGATGACGAGGAAGAGAGCGACCTCGACTTCAACGACAACAATGTGGAGGCTGAAGACGAGCCCAAAGAACCCGATAGCGTTTCCGGTGGTGGTTTCCGGCGAGAGTTCGGCGTGGTGCTGGACCCACGAGCCAAGTGGGTCCAAGAATGGAACAGGGTGTTCCTCTTGGTGAGCGCCACGGGACTTTTTGTGGACCCGCTGTTCTTCTACGCGCTATCCATAAGCGACACGTGTATGTGCCTCTTCATCGACGGCTGGCTGGTGGTCACCGTCACCGTACTCCGCTGCATGACCGATACGTTGCACGTGTGGAACATGTGGCTCCAGTTCAAGATGGCTAAACGCTCTTCTTTTCTCGCCAGAGATTCTTACGCCTCGCGCGGTGGCTCTGCTCTTCGTTACCTCAGGGCTAAGAGGGGCTTCTTCTTTGACCTCTTCGTAATCCTTCCCATTCCTCAGGTTACTCCATTCTTCTCCTTCTTCTCTTCCATTAATTCTCACATTTTCATATTTGTTTTACAGTATTCTACTCTTAACTAGAGATTAAAGTGAATCCTGCTGTTAAACCCTTTTACATTATATGGTTTTATTAGTATAATAATTATAAAGTTAACAAATTTATGGTTTTACAATAGGTTTCTCTATAATTATTTTAATGATTGTATTTAAATTAATGAAGAGTGTTTTGAAAAAGTGATAATTTGGGAGGTGGAGTGAAGTTTCGGTATGGACAATAGCAGGGAAGGGAGGATACGACAAATTGCATGCAACTGCTTGTTGTTTTTATGCATGGCGACTGCGATGGTTACCGGAGTTACACCTTATCATGTGAATGATTTTTCATGGCATGTCTGCACGTGACTGTGTTTAATCTTATCTCACAGGCGTTTTTCTGGTATAGTAATGATATTGAAGGGGTCACTGAAATATAACATGTTACTCTAATCACTGTATGTTCAGTGAATTAAAATCCTTATTTCTTATTATTTTATAATTTGGTGAAATTGTGAACAAAGTAGTCCATTTCTATTATTTTTTATGCTGATATTTGGAACGTGCAGTCTCAGTTGGTTTGCAATAAACTATAGATTAACAATGAGAGTTTTAAAATTCTTTGCCCAATAAAACAATGGGTGAATGGGTTAGTGAGGAGGGTGATAAAATTTAAGGCAATTGTTTATTGAATATTTAAGGCAACGCAACTTGTGATCAGCTAATACATTAGCATGTTTTATCTAAAGGACATAGTTAATGGGGATAACCAATTAATTATCTTCGTGTTGTTAAGCAAGTTCTCAGTTACATTATTAAACTATATATTATATAAGAATTGGTATATATTTCTTCAATTTGTTTATATTTTATCACAGACAATCAAAGAAAAATGGATCGTGTTTCGTTTTTGAATAGAGACATAGGAATGATGTTTTTTCTGGGTTTGGCTTTACATACTATATATAGATAGAATTTCATAGTGATTATGATTTTCTAACTTATATATTTCCATTTTCTTTCTTCTTCTCATATGCAGATTGTGCTATGGGTGGCCATTCCCTCTCTTTTGGATAAAGGATCAATTACTATGGTGATGACAGTGTTCTTAATCATGTTCCTCTTTCAGTATCTTCCCAAAATTTATCACTCCGTTTGCCTCTTGCGTCGCATGCAAAATCTCTCTGGCTACAGTTTTGGAACCGTTTGGTGGGGCTTCGCCCTCAACATGATCGCATATTTTGTAGCTTCCCATGTAAGTGTTATGCACCTTAATTTCTTTTCATGCAATGTTTATCTCTATATAGTATACATATATCCATTTAGCAAAGCCTCTTTTTCTTTCCTTTTGAAGTGTTTTTGCTAGCTTGGGCCACCTTTTGGATATTCACAAAATCAAAATCTATTTTACACATCTACCAAACTCCTCATAAAAAATATATTTTTGTTTACACACTAGAGTCAAAACTTACATGAATAAACACACGTTAATATTATAATTTTTTTTTCAAGTTTTGAAAAAAAAGAGCTTAAAATGTAGCATAAAACGTTAAAAAAAATAATGTCTTTAAATTTTGTGAGGTTTGTTATCATAAAAGAAATATAAAGGTAGCTAATGGGTTTAAAATGTGCAGATACCTTTTCTGAAGTATGTAATATCGTCTTCTAGTTTATAAAGAAGCAAGTGTTTTATATTAAAAAATAATGTTTCTTATATTTCATTGTGAAATTTATCATGCGAGTGTACTTATCCTGTATTTTAGGTTCAATGATGTTAGAGTCTATGCTTCATGGATAACTATAGGGAATTATACCAATTTAACAAAGCTGGATATAAATTCTTTCTTCCCTCATAATTTTCCAAAAATTTATACTTAACATTTTCTTAATAACACAATTTTGCTGAAGAAAGGCTTCAAATACCAGAGGAGTTTGCTATTCACTAAAAAAAGGTATTAACAAGGTTATCAATAGTATAACTGTTTCTTGATCAACGCACTGTGGAATAAGATAAGAAAAGTTAATTAATGACAGATTACATTTTCAACACCTAATCAGTCCATGGTCCCATGTAGGCCAACAAGTATATAACCATTATTTTCAAGATGGAATATGAACAATATAGAAACATAGTCCTATTATAATACTCTTTCAAAGTTCTTCTGAAGAAATAAAAACATATAATAAATTTTTCGAGCTGAATAATATATTTATAATATTTTCATTTCGAAATCACAGTAAACATATATAAAAAAAGTAAATTAATTATAGATAAATGAATAAAAAGTAATTAATATTCAATTAAATTTTGAAAATAAAAATTAAATTAAAACAAAAATAATTAAGATATACAAGATTGAAAAAGAATAGAAAAAGTATCTATAAATAGGTAAAATTCAGTCACTTCTTGTTCCCTATAAGAAGCATAACTAGATAGACTATATTTTTTAGAATTACGAAAGAAGAAAAAAAAATTTAAAAGATCATATGAATTACATTTCTTTCGTAGGATAAAATCAACTTCCACGTTTAAATTTTTTGTATGAAATGTATAAATGTTTACATCTTATAGTTTTTTTTTTTCTTTGGTGAGGGAAACTATTCTTAACTAGTTCCACTTTCGTGTATAGGCAGCAGGGGCATGTTGGTACTTGTTAGGGTTGCAAAGGGCTGCAAAGTGTCTGGAAGAACAGTGTGCAAAAACAGCTGGTTGTGGCTTGAGAACACTGTGCTGCAAACAACCTATATACTATGGAGGCACCAGCATTGTAAGGGACAAAACCAGATTAACATGGGCTGAAAACAGGGAAGCAAGGTCTACTTGTTTGGACAGTGCTGATAACTACGACTATGGTGCATACGTATGGGCTGTTCAACTAGTTACAAACGATAGCAGATTGGAAAAGATACTTTTCCCTATCTTCTGGGGCCTAATGACTCTCAGGTACCTACCACCATTTTTTTTTGTGGTCCACTCTTGCATGATTATGTGTTTTATGTTTATACTCTTTTGACCATCCTTTTTGCTTCACACACCTTAATCTATATGAAAACACACATTGCACATGATACATGTATTTCAGCGTCAAGAGAGATCAAATCAGAGTATTATTATCCACGTTGATGTATAGTTCTTGCTTCATATATAGTACCTCTAACATAACATCCTCCTATCATTAATTTCTTAATGCTTGATGTGACCAGCACTTTTGGGAACCTAGAAAGCACACCGGACAGGCTAGAAGTGATTTTCAACATTATTGTGTTGACTAGTGGTCTTCTTCTAGTGACCATGCTGATTGGAAACATCAAGGTGCATATACATACACCATAAACATGGGGTCACACAATAAAAAACATTTCAACTGTTAATTAGTTTGTTGCTCATCATGCATGTTTCTTTAATTTGGTTGCCTATTTTGGTGATGAGAGAGTTGCATATTTTATTATTGGGTAGGTGTTTTTGCATGCGACAACATCAAAGAAGCAAGCAATGCAACTGAGGATGAGGAACATTGAATGGTGGATGAGCAAAAGGAAGTTGCCACAAAGTTTCCGGCATCGCGTGAGAAACTATGAGAGGCAACGTTGGGCTGCGATGCGAGGGGTTGATGAATACCAAATGATAAAGAATCTCCCTGAGGGACTAAGAAGAGACATCAAATACCATCTTTGTTTGGATTTGGTGAGACAGGTAAGCTTCAAAAGGGTCACCAATATTTTCATCTCATCTTTTTCTTTCTCATTCTGGTAAAAAAAATTATATATTTACTTCACTTAATTATAAACCATGATATACTGTTTTTCACTACTTACCACAATTTCTGATTGGTAAACCGAGAAAACCCACGATTGGCTTCCAGTTCACAGCTGGGTTTTATTTTTTTGCACTCATCCTAATTTTTTTACTCGTTGCACAGTAATATAATGCTTCTTAATGTTTTTTGTTTGTCTCATACTTATAATGGATTGCCTTAAAGTTTTTGTCTTTGTGTAGAGTTAGTAATTATGCCTAACTACCACGTACCATTCTGTTTCGTAAGAGTTGAATTGTACTCTCAGTACTATAATAACAAAATGACAAAAGCCACCGAAAGAAAGATCAACGATTCACGTCACCAAACAAAACAAACAAACAAAAAGTCATTGTGTTTCATCCCTTAATGGGTTGTATTAGAGGCCCAAGTAAAGAGGGTTTGAATGCTTATGCCTTAACATTTGTTCAGGTGCCACTGTTTCAGCACATGGATGATTTGGTGCTAGAGAACATCT
>Ga0209700_105052_pt1 | contig 22875 bp, 8 predicted proteins | sample SiratroredBW_FD_187528 | JGI IMG/M metagenome (GOLD analysis project Ga0209700, IMG submission 187528) | Root nodule microbial communities of legume samples collected from California, USA - Siratro red BW (SPAdes) (version 2) | ecosystem: Host-associated > Plants > Roots > Nodule | place: USA... | reverse complement strand
GACAAAGGCGTGTAAAAGTGAAATTCAGATGCATTTCACTTCGGTCTTGGAAATGGATAGATACAAAATTTTGAATCAGAAACAGAAAAGAAAACGAGTGGGTGTGATTATTTCAGGTACAGAGCAGGTTATTTATTATTATTATTAATATTATTATTTGTTATTTGCTTTTAGACATTAGAAAATCTGAATAAAATAATGGACGACGCATCTACAGGAGAGAGATATTATGGAGAATTTAGCCACACCCACAAGAGTACACCAACCACAAGGCCAATGCATTCCACAACGTTTGCGGTTTTGAAGCCACCAAAGCCGTCGCCAGTGGCCACCGCTACCCTCTCCACCACCTCCGTTGCTCCTCATAAACCAAGCCTCACCATGCATACACTTCCTTGTCAAGCACCTTACAAAACCGACACCTGCGTCAACCACCATCCGCCCCCCGCCATGCTCTTCCCTTCATGCGCGTGCTCGGCGTCACCTCCATGCATCCATTTTGCACCTCATGTCCACCACATCCCTTCCTCGTTCAAACCTCTCGCATGACCGATCTGAAGATTCTAGATGCACATTTGAACTGCCTGAAGTCTCTCCCTGAAGATCTCAACAACCTTATAAACCTAGAAACTCTGAACGTGAGCCAGAACTTTCAGTACTTGGATTCTCTACCCTACTTGGTGGGGTTCCTCTTCTCCCTTGAGGAGTTAGACGTCATCTACAACAAGATCAGATGCTTGCCGGATTCCATCGGATGCTTGAAGAATTTGTAGTGGCTGAGCGTGAAAGGGAACCCTCTGCGAGTCCATTCGTGCACCATGGTGCTGCATCTTATCAGAACTTTCCCATGCATCGCTTAAGTTTTGGTCAGTTCTTATATAGAAGCTACAGTACATCTCCCACTGCAAAAGCCTCGTGAATCTCCGTTGGCTTGGTCGTAGATGAAACTGCTGGCACATATTCATAGGGGGATGCTAGGACAAGTATCTAATCAACCAGTTATATAGACCGACCCAGCTGAATGGTACTGCACTCGGTCATCATATGCCACCTCTAGGGAGTATACCGGATCAACAATTAATATGCATCTTGAATTTCTTTGAGTCCATACTTTTATTCAAGAGAAGATATTTGATATGTTGTTGCAACGACAATAACAGCCAGTTATAGATCTACAGAGAAATAAGCTTAAGGATCTTGTAGAGCACTTGGAGGAGGGCATGTTAAAAGTTGCTCGGTCTATGGAGGATTACATGACGTCGAGCGAGGGAAGAGCTGAGGAGTTTGCCAAGGAAAGCAAAAAGGGTATTATTGGAGAGAATCGATGCTTGTAAAACTTACAAGGATAAAACTGGCAAACAAGTTGGAGTCTAATGAAAAAGAAAGATAAAGAGTGCAGTGAAGAAAGCGTTCGAATGCCAGGGTGATGAGCAGAAATGCGGAGAAAGAAGAATATTAATGTCCTTAGTCAAACCATTCCTAATGTCCCCACAAACCCAAACGTCAACCAAAGCCCACGCTTTGACCCTCACATGGTCACCGTTAGCTGACCGTTAGTGGGGAAGTTTCAGCATTAAACCCAACAATTTTAGTATCTTCACACCACACCTTAAAAGCAAAATATTTCAAAAAAAAAAAATTAAAAATATCAAATCAAGAAACTAATCTTATATAAAAAATTAAGTAACCCTGATATTTTATTCGTGATGAAAATATATAGAAGCAAGGTTAAACTTTTGTTGGATTCCAAAATAAAAAGTATTTTCTTTGTTGTTATTTCTATTTTGTCTTTTTTTGAAAAAAAAATAAACGTTTCAAAAAACCACATTCATTTTACTTGTTCAAAGATATTCTCTTGGGGCAGGTTGTAGGGTGCTAATCCACATACGTAACCGACTTCCGAACTTTAATCCAGTTTCGCATACTATTTTCTTTTATTTGTTTTTCTATAGTTTTTTCATAATAAACTATAGTGATCACTCCTGTATTTTGAGAAAAATTATTTGTTTATTGTCGTCCCTGTCATAATCCCAGTTGCCACAGTATAAGTTGTGTTTGTTTGTATACATTAAGTATAACATGTCTATGTTTAACAAAAATTCTCTAGCTTCACTCGGTATTTGATGTTTGAACTTACCACGATCTTTTCTTTTAGATTCATTGGCAATCTAAGTATTGGGTATTGAATTAGTCATTAAATTCATTGGCAATCTAAGTCTTGGGTATTGAATTAGTCATTTCTCTTAGATTCACTAGTAATATGAGTCTTAGGTATTGGATTAGTCATTTTTCTTATATTTGTTGAATCTAAGTGTTGGGTATTTGATTAGATATTAATAGGTCTTTCGAAAGACGATAAATCTATGTGTGACCTATATGTGCGATATGATCCATATGTGATCGATATGTATGATAGGGTCCATGTGTGATTGCTGAGTGTGATGTAGTCCATGTGTGACCGTTAGATGTAATGTAATCCATTGATGTATGATGTTTAATATGAAGTTGATTCATTTTCTTAAAAGGATTACATCGTATCAAACAATCTTCTATACATTATGTAATCTCTTATAAAGGATTATATTCGTATAAATTTTTTTTTATCTTGAGTTACATGAGTAAAATTTAGAGACTTTTCAAATTTATAGTCATAGTTATAATCATGATGTACTGCTAACCTAACCACTATGTGAATGCTAACCTAACCACTATGTGAAAATGACTGGAAACATACCTGTTTGAAACTATCATTGTTGGTGCATAGTTTAATTTGATTGAAATTCTTCCTAATTTTGTTAAAATGTTCTTAATGGTGAGTCTTGAAACTTTGATGAAAATCTTCTTTACTCACTCACAAAGTTCATTTTGTTGTGAGTTTTACAGTTTTCACTGTATTTTCATGCACTTAACACAAATGATTGTTTGATTTATGTTTTTTATGTAGATGTCTAATCGAGTTGATTTTTTGTTTTTTTTTTTCATTGAAATATTGACTCAAAAGGCTTCAATTGGAGTATTAGAATGTGAATTTTGAAGTTGGGAACTATTTGGAATAAACCACAAAATATTGCAGCGAGTAATTTTTAATATATTTGTGTATAAGGGTGCTTTTGTAATTCAATTTTGTGTATTAGTACAGGTGCACACTTTCCTTCTTTAGTGCAACTCAACACCATGAGACATGGAATTCATTATATCGCTTTTTAAAGGTGTTTTTAGGTAATTTTTTCATTTTGTTGGTTAATACAATTTCTATTTCCTAAATCATTGAAGAAAAAATCATTAAAAAAATCTAATTGTATCTTAATTATATTTGGTGATAATTACAATCACCAGATCCACATAGTTATTTAAGAAACTATGAGAAAGAACATGCTCTTGTATCAACTCCTATCAACTCAGTATCTAATTTTTTCCCATCCAACAATTCACACATGAACAATAATATTTCTTATTTACTTCCGCTCCATACCGTTTAACAAATTGTAGAAATTTGTAGAGTTGCATTTATCCAATTTCGATCCATGGCAAAAATTTATCCAGAAATTTAACATCTCCAAACTCAATACCAACACGTTATCATGAACAGAAAATATAAAAATTATTGAGGATCGAATATTTCCAAACTCAATTCCAACTCGTTTTGATGAAAATATATATAAAACAAAAATTATCATGAATGCATCATCTCCGGATTTAATACCACCATGTTTCTATTCTATTATTTTAGTTCTATTTTTTCCGTGACTTGTTTTCAGATTTTAGAAAAATAATAATTTTAGTCAAATCTTTAATGTTGCTTGTTTTTTTTATTTATATTTTCATCAATTAAATTATTTTTTAATGCAGTTTGGATAAATCTTTTAATATTAGGATTTAATTACCCAAATCTAAACAAACAAAATTGTAGATTCTCCAAAACGTGAATACTAAAATAAATAAAAAAATAGAAGAACGAAAATTGTGATTTATTTTAATTTAAGAGGAAGCCAAAATTATCATTTATTTTAAATACTATTTTTACTCATTGATTCGCATGACATATTTTCGAACAAGCTTACTTTTTCTTTCAAATGTACTTTTAATTTGATTTATTTTATTTTGAACACATAGTATCAAATTCATATTTCTCTTGTAATTAATCCTCTCTCTCTATATATATAAAATTAGATAAGTATCTTCAATAATAAGAACGATTTGAAAACATCAAGAGTTGGCCACCGCTGCACCCTCGCGCCATTTAAAGGAGTTTAAAGGAGGAAACTGAAATAATCAGAAAGAAGACGCGTTTTCGGTTAACCCAAAGAAAAGCTTCCTCTCTTCGACGTTCATTATGACCACGATAGCGCGACCGCCCCTTGGCTCTAGTCTGCCTCAGACCTCGTTCAGGCAGAAAGATCTCAAACGGCAAGATTTCAACCGCCGTAACATTTTCTCTGTGTGGATGCTGGTGGCACTGCTGCTTATACTGGTGCTCGTCTTCGTAGCTGCGTCTAAAATTTGGAGCTGGATCACCCGCAATCGGGTTCAGGCACCGGCTCCGGAAGTGGCACTGCAACCTGCGGGGGAGCTGGTTGAGGAGGAAACTTCCTCCTGGTCGCCTCCGTTCTCCCATTCCTTCAGTGAAGGAAGATGATTTTATTTCTACCTCTAATGTAGTATAGTAGTGAAGTATACTGTATACCTGTTAGTCTACGCTATGCCTATAAATGATGAAGCATAAGAATACTATGTAATTTCTATTTTAATATATCCAAGAAAATATATTTTAATTTATACTTGCACACTGTCTCTCTCATGCACACAACCAATATGAAACTACCATTACCATATCTATGCTTACGTACATGAATAGTCAAACAAACCGTATATTTAAAAATCAGTTGGATGAACCTCAAAAGGCGAATAATTGCTATACTTCAGTGTAAAACAAAAAAAAAGTCAACGTTAAAAAAAATTCGAATTTTAATATTTTCAGATATCATTTAAAAAAAAATAGAAGTTTTAATATTTTCTTATTAAAAATCTAATCAGATAAAAGTGTTCTTTTGTTCCCAGTTTTAATCAAATTTTGAATTTAAAATAAATCAAGTATAACGAAAGCTATGTGTATTTTATTAGAGAATACTTTGTCTAAATTAAAACTTGGACAAAGTTCTCAATTAATTTAGATAGTAATTATTTTTGCGGAGACTTGGAGTTTTTGAACCAATTCTTGGATTAAAGTAGAGAATAGATTGCTTTAGTCCTGTAAGGTGTAGGTAAAAACTTTTGTCTTCCTCTTTTAGCAAGGTACATTTTTGAAAAATTACTCGATTCACTAGAGACTAACTTTCTTAATTACTATATATGTAGGAAACTTAAGGAAAGGGAATTACCATAGTTTTTGTGAAGGTGAACAACTTTGCAAGTCACAAATAGGAAAACAACAAGGACCTTCCCATTTTGCTTTTTTTCATCACACAGTTTTCCCTCTCTCTACCACACACTACAAACAGATACACTTCTCTATTTTAAATCAAAATCAGAGTCGTGATTATTTTTATTTTACCATTTTCTATTTATATTCCTCAAGCACATGCCAAGAGCGAACGCAGAAGCCCTTTAGGAAGTAAAATTAAATGTTATGTTTGGCTCAATGTATCATCTTTCTTTTTCAGGTATTTGATTCATTCTTTGAACATAATATAAATACGCTTATTTCCTTTGAAAGATAATATAAATGTTATTCTTTGAACAATCTTTTTTCTACTATTTCTTCTTTCCGGGAATCTAGCTTTTCGTCAGTTTTAAAAATAAATCTGTATAAATCCTTCCTTTTTCTTCCATTCCAATTCCTTGTTTATTTTTATAATAGTACCAGATATAATATAATATAATGCAACCTAAAAAAGCACTAAGAACTTTGTCCTCTTAATTATTATCTTTATCTTGGTCTCACATAATTCCTATTCTTCCGACACACATCTTTATTCCCCCCTCTCTACCAAATCAAAGCACAACAATTCTAGTTTTCATGAATCTTTTTTCTACTCTTATTTTGTTATTGATCACTCCAATTATTGCTGTAAAGTTCTAAATAGCTTGAGCAAGGGACAAGTTGGCAGGTGGACATATAATGTTCTTCACTTCGATCTCTCCCTATTAAACACACAGTTATTGATCATTCATGTTACCTTTCTGCTTTGTTTTTGTTCCATTTAGTAACCTTTGTTTCTTTTTACATAATGTTTCCATATTCACTTTCATTTAGCAGTTATTTTGCTTATGTGGCTTCAAACAATTCACAGCAGAAAGAAGTTCTCCTTTCTTTAATTTGGACAATTGTGTTTGTCACACATTTCTTTCTTTCAATATCATCAGTGCCTCGTATGAGGGGACCGATGTTAATATCATTTTTATTTTGTTCATGTTCCTCAGACTCTGTTTTCTCTGTATAATCTGCGTGACAGAGAAAGTCAATATCTTGTACAATTAACATGCATGGCTTCATTCACTCAATAATCACAACTTAGCCTTCTTCAACTTCTAACTTTCTCTCTCATTATTCTCTCACCCCTTTCCTAGACACCACCCTTTTATTACTCTCTTATTACCATAGCCCATCTTCACCCTATCTTCCACAGACTACTTGACAACAAAAAAACCTAAGGCGACAGTGGTTGAAGTACCATATCTCCTAGTGCAGCCATGATCGGGTTGCTCGATCCCATTTTGTCATTGTCACTTACTTTGATGTGCTTATTGACGTCACTGTCATCAACAAGCTTGAGCCTAAGTTGATATTTAGTTTCTTCCCATTGAATTGTAGTTTTGTGTCTAGATTTATGTGTGTGAATTGCAAAGTGAATCGTCAATGGATAAAATATTTGTATGGATTTAATTAGTTTTAAGATTTGGATAACTATTAGTTTTCATTTAAGCTATTTTTTATGTGAAATTAGTATTTGAATTGTTTGTGGAATCGAGGACCTCGGGGATGAATATTGTTTTCATTCCAAAGTCATTTTAAATATATACCTCTAATACTTGGTTCTCATTCCTAATTTCAAAGAATGTATGAATGATGACGTAGTAGTAGGAGGTTTGGATAATTTGTTTCTTGTTTGAAGTTGAAATTTCACTGCCTAATTTCTTTACTTTCAAGAACTAAATAGGTAACTAATTTATTTATTTATTTACAAATTAATATAACTTTAAAAAATATGGACATATTTAGCTTCACATTCAAAAGTTAATTGGCTAAAAAATTTAATAATTTCTCAACTAGATCAAAAGTTTCATAATGAATTTATTAACATGCATAAATCATAAAACAATTTTACAAAGTAAAATTATTTTATTATTAATTTTACTCACTCCCATACTGAGTATTTCTAAGTAATCTTTCTCATAGTGGTGTTATCAATCAAATAAAAATAAAGGATGGATGTTGAGGGATACTAAGTGCAGATTTGTCCGCTTACCCTCTAAATAATGTGCCTTTTTTTTATGTTCCTTGTTTACTGTGTTACAGTGTGTCTTTTTTATGTGCTTAGGTAAGAAAATATCACAGAAGTTTTACATGTCTTTTTCTTTGATACTGTTCAACACATTGAAATTGTTTGTATTGTTGCTTTATCAACGGGGGGCAAAACTACGTTTTGGCAATCGGCATTACGCTAACATTATTTGAAAAACTCATAACCATCCTTTCTTAGATCTAAACAGTATAATCACAAAACAGCGAACAAAGCTCCACACGAGACATCTTCTCAACAAAAAAGCAACTTATTTACTCTTCCTATCGAACTCGGGAGTGGTAGATAAAAGAACAGGAGACCGTAAAGATCGAAAACAGTCTGACACTTCAAAACTTATTTAGCTTCTCACAGGTCCTCTGGGCCGTTAATTTCCTGCATATAACAATTTGATCTTTAGACCTAGAAGAAATTAGAATGACAACTTCACGCTCACATATAGTTAAATACCTTGTCCGCAATGACAGCGCCGTCTGGAACTTCCAGCTTTACACCAGGCTTTGCTACAATACTGACTTTACCCTGTCAAGGCACCACAAAACATCACAAAACAAAATAATATTAGTTTGATTAAAAATGACTCTTGGTCCCTCTTCTTAATCTTTTTTAGTTTCAATTCGGTCATTGGTGTACTTCTACTATTTTATGGCACTAACTAGGTGCTACATAATCACACCATCATAAAATTGAGTGTCAGCCGGAGTTTAATGGTGTTGAGGTGCTAAACCGATAAAAATAACAAAACTGACATGGTAATAAAAAAAATTGAAAGGGAACAAATAAACCAAAGTGAAATTAAAAAAATACGATAAGAACAAAAAAGATATTTTAACTTGTTACCTTTTAAAAAAAATAAAAAATAAAAAAATTCATAGAGGATGGAATTTTAGAAAGATGAAACCAAAACAAGTTACTCATAATCATAATAATTGAGAACCTCAGTAAAAATAGTTTTGGCCTGGTTTAGTTTGCACAATATAGTTGTCCTTCACTTGGTTGTTGATCCCAATAATTTCTTTTCTTGAATATTAGCAACTATAGTTTCATACCATAAAGCTTTTATCTCAATAAGTTAGATTATAGGAATGAAAAAGAGGATCCGAAATTCAGGATCATTTCTTTGTAGGGACTAAAATAGAAATAATGGAAAAATATAGGGTTTAGTAACCAAAACCGAATAATGAAAATCATAGGGACTAAAAACTCAAATGTTAAAAACGCCTAAACCAGCACTGAACACCCAAAGCCCAAAGCAGCCGAACTAAAATTAACTTACACCATTAAATATTTACCTTATTTTCTTGGTGGCATTCCAATTTATTTAAAGAATTAGAAAATTTCTAAACTTCAACAGAATTTTAATTAACATCCCAATTGTGTACTATATCACTTTGGAACTGAGGTTCTATCACAATTTTGTCTAGAAGAGACATTTTAGAACGTTAAGAAGGAGAGTGTATATAAACTCCAAGCAATGTAAAACTTTTGGACACCGGAACAGACTCCTTATTGTCACCACATCAAAGATTTACCTGCTTTGAAAATCAGTGTTTCCATAATCGTTTTGTCTTGAAAAAATGTCTAAAGTGGGAGGAAGTATATAAACTATTTTAATCTTAACCAATAAACTATGTGAGATTTTTGGATATATACCGGAACAATAATAAAAGATTTAAAAATTATATGCAGTTCTTTAGATACTTACGGGATTGTTATCCAATCAAATTGGAGTTTTACATAGGTAATTCGCAAAATAAATGTTTGCGTTGGAAAAGAACACTCGCCCTCAAGATAAACTCTTTTAATTGGAGAATAATATCTAAAAGCACGTACGTTACTATATCTAAGCTTTATCCTTATAAAATACAAGCTTAACAATAACCATAACAAGAGAAACTTTTACGAAGGTTCTTGCATTAACCATAAGTGTATACAATTCTCTCATCCATAATTTAACCAAAGTATATTGAGGACAGAAATTTAAATAGTTATATAAGTATTCAGTTCTAGATATTTGTATTATTAAGGTCAGTTTAACACATGTTACAGCACAGAAACTAAGGACTAAATCAAATACCTTGAGGATAACACCAGCTCCAAACCATACATCGCCAGCCACTTTAAGAGAGTCAAGCTCAACAATACTAGGAATTGACTTGAAGCGGCCCAAGAAGTTGCTAACCTGTGAAGGAGACTAAGAAATTTAGTGTTATGGTTACCCTCTAACACAAAGCAATAGCAATATCAATCTTAACCTTCTTAAATTCTGGTCCCAGTTCAATAGAAGGGTTTGCAGGATTTGCCCTAGCTTTGTTCCGAATGACAAATCCATTTTCCAAGGTGTAAAGGTCAGACTGAAGAAACAAAGATAACTAATTATGTCAAATAAAATATTCAAATATTCAAGTAACTTGCGTGCCTTGTATCAGAAAAGTTTATAACCTGGACAAGAAGTAAATCTGAAGTTGCCTTCACTGGAAGGAATCGTGATCGAGGAACATTAATACCAATAGCCTTGTCAAAGAACTGTTAGAAACGAAGTGAATATATTAGCACTGGAAGAAACTTACACTAAAGAAGACTTCATTAATATGTTAATAAACACTGAGTACCCTTATTGCTGCGCCAGCTGCAGTTTCCAGCTGAAGAACTTTTATTCCATCGACTTCCTATAAATCCACAGATTTAGTTAGTCAGCAATTTCCCAACCAAATATCAATTGTCAAACAACTAGCCCACAATTGAGCATCTTAAAGAAGGAAAGACAGGCTATCAGTTGAAAAATAACAAATTTGAACCTTTGGATTGGGAATAATTTCCATCTTAAGAGCATCAGCTTCAACAAGCCTTTTAACTGCGTTTAAGTTCACCCACCTACAGAGTATTGTCAAAACATATGCATGAATATACAATCTAAAACAATAGGGGCATTAACTAATAAAACTTACAAATTATTTGTGTTGAAAATCTTGAACTTCTCAATTGACTTGAATTCATTGACCTGCATTGAAGACAGCATTACATTTGAATGGAATAATTGGCAAATTTCTTCTCCGGTCTCCACTAAAGTTGTGACTTATCATCATTATTTACCACATGTTCCAGCTACCATAAATTGTATCAAAAGAATTGCAAAAGCAAGTATAGTCACTTCCTTTATAAATATTACATCATCAATGTGGATTTTGGATAACTTTTTCTAAAAAAAATATGGTAACAGATCCACAATTACAGTTCATAACTTCTTATCAACTGTTGGAAACTAAAAACATGTATTGCAATTGCATTGAGATATGAACTCCTTATATCTACCAAAGTAACGGCCTCCAAATTGCATTGCCATAAAATAACTTGGTTATCAAATTTATCCTTAAAACACTTTCCAGAGTCGAAAACATGTGAGACTTCAATGAAAATGACTAAAAGAATGGCGCTTTCTATTTTTTTTTTTTTTTCACTTTCCTTTTGAAAACGTGTATCAATTGATGTGGCATCTCCAGTCAGATTATCAATACATAAGCATCAGCCAGCTTAGCAACCATTAATTAGACCACAATAATCAAATCAAACAAGCCAATGCATTAATGCTTAATCACTATGGTTATTCTTCATAACATTATATTTACATAAAATAACTAAATAATTTACTTAAACAATTGCCTATGCTCGAAGAGCGACATGAACAAAGAAAAAGAGACATATTTAGTGGCTTACATGTTCATCTGGGACTTGTGCGATTTCCAGGAGCTGCATAAAAGAATCACAAATAACTGTCACTCAATAGCAACGTTCTTGAGATTTCAAGGGCTTTTAATTTTCTCATTAAACCAAAAGGAGGATGCGAGCATGAAAATTGAACTCTGGATGGATTTTCCTTTATTTCATTGAGATATAAATTACGGAAAGAATATATCACATGGAAGCAAGTTTATATAGAGACTTGAAAAAATTCTATAACTAGAGCCAGAAATAAATGAAATGAAACCTTAGTTGAGCAAAAATGAAATCAGTAAGATTACATGCCTGAACTCTTCCTTCGTAAGAAATCAAAGTGCCACCCTTGACATCAGCCAATGTTTTGGGGGTCACCTGTATTAGAAAAAAGGAAAAGAAAAAGGATGAAAACATGAAGTCTGAAAATATAAATTACAAGACAAGAACCATCTTTCCTTACCTCCATACAGTATTCATTCTTGTTCTGGATCAAATGATGCAAGATTTCTACATCAATGAGTCAAGTACAGTGATAGCACTATAGAAACCTTTTTACGAATAAATAGTAAGCAATGTAGTAAAAATAGTCAAAAACAAAACAGAAAGAACCAATGAAAAATAAGGATACTCAAGTCAACTATAGCTCCCAAGTTATCCGAATTGGCAACAAATACATACTCTTTACCCTGAAAGAACAAAAGGAAAATAAAAATATAGTTATGATAATAATTATGAAAAATAAATACAGTCCAACTAGAAACAAGTTGAGCTCTTAATCAACCTGGGACAATAGTGCATCAAGTTTGCCACTGTTAGATAATGATGGGAAGACATCACCATGGCCAGGAGGGTACCTATGCATAGGAATTTCAGATAGGCCAAATTAGACTGTATTTGCATATTAGCTCAATGTTAATTTGCTATCTTGAACACTTTCCATTTGAAAAACAACCACAAATCATGCGTATCACTTTGAACATAACCAAATATAGTAGTAATTGGGTCTAAGACATAATAACAAGATTAACTTTATATTTTAAATGGCATACAGCATATATTAAACTGTGACTATTTGTGTCCTACAATATATAATTGGGTTTAACCTAACAAACCTCATACCCATGGCAAGCTCTGTCGAAAAAAAGTCCGAGGATGGCTGATATAAGGTGCTTAAGTGGTGGATACAAGTGATGCATACCAGAAAAAAAACTCAGTTGGATGAACCTCAAAAGGAGCCTTATTGCTATAGTTCAGTGTCAATAATGAGTTAATTATCCAAAAAGTGGAGTGGAGGAACAAAAAGGATCTGAGGATATTTCTACATATTAATTAGTGAAATGAAGCATCTATGAGTCCTTAGAATTTAGCCAACATAAAAACTTAAAGGAGATATAAAAGTTACTTCAGAAAACATTGACTTACGGGATAAACCTTTAAATATAGTTTTCAATTATTATATTAAACCTTGTTCTTCTTCTTGGTACCAATGCTATGGGAATTTATCCTTTGGTTTTTTTCTATCAGCTATACTTCTTTTCTAAAAGAAAAAAATTATAATATTTTGCCATTTTCATAATAAATAGACCCTTTTGACAATAGGAGACAAAATGGCACCGGTTAGGTGTACACAAACATAAACAAGCAATCCATCAAAAATATGAACAATGCCATGTTAAGACACATTTAAAAAAAGAAAATAGTTGCCATGACAAGTTGACAACCACAGCCCTGAGTAAATAAATTAGTAAATGTGATTGGTCAGGAGATATGGAAAACATTCGGCATCAAAGAAATTTGCGTGTCAAAATTGACAAACCAATGCATATAGACCAGCTTAGATTTACGTCTAAATTTATACATGTAGCCATGTACCATTTTAGCATTGCTAATTCAGAAAAAAAATAGAAGAAAGATGTAAATCGTGTGAAAGTTGTGAAATCGGTGCAAAAATGAAGCCATACATACCATCCGTCCTTGTCAGTGCGCCCTTTGGAAGGCAATGGCACGAAATCCTCAACAACCAATCGAGGATACTGACTCTGCATAAATTAGTAGTGCAACAAAATACCAAAAATAAATAAATATCATAGTCCAGAAAATGCATAATATAGTAAAACAAGAAATCAGAGTTACAGACCTGGTTAAAAGTATGAATCTCAATATTTGAGTTTTGGTATTTTTCGATAATCTACAAAAGTAAAATTGTTAGTTTACAAACAAATTCAGATTATAATTCTACTATGGAAGGGGGATAAATATGAAATAAAGAGCAATTACCTTTTGAGTGTCATCATGAGTGTTGAATGAATTCATCAAAAGCAAAGGAACATTGCTTCCGTATTTGGAGTTGAGATTCTACATCATGAATGTTGAATGAATTCATCATCGGAAAGTCCATACAAGTGGGGCGAAAATAGAAACCAAGTAAAAGTAAAAGCAGGACCCGAGAATAACCTCAATTTGGATGACAATTAAATCTAGAAAGGTCAACCCGTCACGAACTTCAATGACAGATCTGCATTTCATTTGCATATCAATTAACCCTTAAATACAGATACAGATCGTCAAAAATGGTGATTTAAGAATATAATACTTCAGAAAATTTTGTATTGGCATAGGCCATCAAATTACTTTTCAACAAATCGAAAAGTAGCTCCCCCCTGTTTTATTTTGTAAAAGGTGGCACACAGATAGCAGATGTGTTTTGAAACAAAACGCCATACAGTACAGACACCTACATCTACATGCATTAACCGTATATATAACACATCTTTCGGATCATAATCAATTTAGAAAAACTAAGGATTAACAATCAATAAATATCATATATGTGATCCCAATCCTAAGTCTCGACTAAAATTCGCTGGTATCTAAAACAAAGAATAACATCTAATCAGGCATAGGCATACTTGGGACCAGTGCAGCCCATAGTTGTTCCCAAGCCTCCATTTAGCTTCAACACCACGAGCTTGTCCAATAGATTCTTCACCTCCGAAGCATCTGCACCAATTCTCTTCCATATAACAACACCGAACTATATTTACAACATCAAATCCACGAAAGGAAACAACAAAACGCAAAACGCGACGATTCGTTACCGTCAGGAGTTGGCGCTAAAGTGTCGTAAGGCACAACCACTTCGTCCGTGGGCGTCTGGATCTTGCTCCATTCCACATGCTGCGCCTCACCACTGCAACACATTTAAAAGCAAGGTTCGCTGAGATCAACAACAAATAAGCACGAATGCAGAAGAGGCAGCTCCGTCTCGGAGATTGATTCACCTGAGATAGCGGCTGACGAGGTTGATGAATCCGCTCTTCTCGTTCTCACTGCACGGAACAAAACACGAATCAGATTCCGATCTCGCGAAAACGAAAAAGAAGAAAATCGAGAGTTGAGGATCGAGATTGAGAGAATGCGAGACCTGATTTCATTCAGTCCGGCGACGGCGGATTGGAGAGCGGAGAGCTTCTCGGTGGCAGTGGCCATTAGGTGGAAGGATCGAGAGAAGAAGAAGGATAATGCGAAGGTTACAAGAGGAGAATAGAGAGGGAAGATAGTGAGAGTGTGTGTGAAGAGGGTGGTGATAAAGAAGAAAAGAGAGGGTGTGGTGGTACTCGCAGAAATTGACACGGGAACAAAACGCCACCGTATTTAGTTCTTGACAGAATATGCTTGCATTGCACCCGAATAAGTAGATGTCAAGGGACCCTGTTCTGTTCTGATCTGATCTCGGAGAAAATACTGCCGCGTCCTTTACGCAACCTGTGGGTAAGAAAACTGGAGCCGTTGATTTCTATTTTTAACTTAGATCTAATTACTCATTTTATTTTAATTAAAACTAATTTTTTTTTAGTTTCTATATTAAAAACATTTTTTAGTCTCTGTGTCTACTAATTTTAGTTTCCTTCAGTACAGATCTATGTCCTAGAAACTAAAAACAATAAATAAAGATTAAAATTGAATTTTTTAATATAAATGTTAAAAAATGAGTAATCATCACAACTATCTGAGAAGGTGAAATTTCTATTTTCTTTTTTTGTCTGAATTTGAGTCTCGGCTGAGTTGTCAATGTTAGTGAAGACATTAACTTTATATATATATATATTTGTTAGTTTAATGACTTCAATTATTTTAGTTAGTTTAATGACATCAATTAGTGTAAGAAAAGACATTTTAACTAGTTACTTAATTCCGTCGATTTAGAAGCTTGTCTAACTAAAGTAAAAGTAAAGTTACCTTTCTATTTTATATTACCTTTTTTTTTTTATCTTATTATGGATCTTTCAAACTAATGCATATAATGTGAAAAAGTTTTTATTTTATTCCCGGGCTTCAATTTTTGAGCGCAGAATTCATGAATTTATACTAAAAAATAAATATTTCAGACCCTTGATATCCAAAAATTAAAGTTTAGAATTCCTATTTATTATTGGGTTTGAAGTCCAATTTCTTAAATGGTCTATAACAATTCAATCTCATCACCCAGATAATGAATGAAGTTAACCATCAGGTGTAAGATTTTTTAGTATGATTTAAAGGGTGTAATTATAATTATGAATCCAAAATAAAATTATCACTATATTACATCAAATACACTGTTTATTAATAGACTTTGGGTTCTCTTTTAAAATTTTAAAGTTGTCTTAAATTGTTATAAATAGACCTAATATTATTGTAAAAAAAATAAACATTTATTGTTTTAATAAAATTATTATGAACTTAACTGAATAAGTGTATTTTTATAGATTCTCACTCTTTTCTTTACAATGTCAATTCTATCATAATATTTTCAGGGTAGACATCTAACTTCCAAATTTCACTTTTTCTTGTATGATAAGCTTTTCTATGAAAATATTAGAAATAAGAGTGAAGCCAGTTCTTGCACTAATTAAAGAGACTAGAGAATCATGGATGTAATAAAAGTGTTTTCAATTTTAAAATGTTATTTTTATCTTAATTTTCCATTCTCTTGTAATAAATCAAAGATTAGATTCATTTAAAATATAATTAGATCCAAAATTCAAAAATTATATATATAATTTTTTTCATCCACAGAATTTCAAAATCAAATCTAGTGTTCCAAAGAGCACTCGTCACATATACCTGCTTAATTTATGTTATTGCAATGTGATTTGACTTTTTCTTATCATGATAAGAGTCCATGTGGGAAGGTAAGAAAGAATAGTAGGGGAAATGGGGAATAGAATAAGATGGCAAGTTTTAATTCGTTGCAAAACCGTAGAGATTGCAAGTGGGTGAATATTGAAGAAATATTAAGTTGTAAAATTATTAAACTTTAGCATAGAAATCACAAAGTATTACTGTGAAAGGCGTGATTTCTTACATCAAAAACATGATACTTCAGATTTCAGCATCCTATAATTACTAACCGCACCCACATATTAAGAAAAAAAAAAAAAAAAAAACTAAAACACCCTCTTTTGGTGTACATGTTATTTTGCACCTCCAATTACCTCTCCGTTTTCTATTGTCATTAGAACCTTTACCTCTCCGTTTTCTATTGTCATTAGAACCTTTAAGAGAAAGAATAAAATGAAAGAGAGTTGTTTTGAAAAGTTTATTTTCAAAGGTTAATTCTCAAAAATAATGTTTTAGAAATTTTATTTGAAAAATTTTATGGAAAAGTTTGTTTCAAAAATTATATTCTTGAATGCGAATTCTAGAATGCAATTCATATATTTCAGAAATCCTATTTTAAAATACTATTTCAAAAATTATAAAAAATTATTTTAAAATATTTTTAAACAGATAATTTGAAATCACTTATTATTATTATTATAATTTATCATGTTTTTTCTTTTAGATCGGATGAACATTGTTGAGAGTTTTGTCTGACTGTTTGTGTGTCCAAGACTAAAATAGTCTTTCAAAAATGCGCAACAGAAAAATAGTATTATTTATAATATATGAAATTTTTAACAACATTTTTTAGAGGAAAATCATTTTTCGCTTCATCGATAAAAGGAACATAAACCACATAGTTGTGACCCTTGGCATATTTTTGTTCTGTGGAACTTCAGAAATGTACTACTTGTGAATCACTTTCATTTCATTAACTATTTCAATAATTGAAAAAAAAAAAAAAAATATATATATATATATATATATATATATATATATAGATACAATATTTGTAGATCCTATACTTATACTACAAAAAAATAAGAAATGAACATGTTTTCTAAAGCATATATATCCAGTGAATTGTTGAATTTTTTGTTTTAAATAAATAAAGGATCCGGTAATAGAATTTATTTTTAACGTTTAAAAAAACCAGCTTTAATAAATATTTTAACTGAATTATTATATTTAGAAGGTTAAATATTTAAATAATTATTGAAAGAAGAAAAATAATTCAGCTCCTTTTTTATTAGTTTTTGGATCCGTCTGTGTGTTTAGTGATAAAAAAATGTATAAAAAAAACAAGAAATTAATTGAGAAGTGATTTTGCATTATTTGTATACCACTTTTTGAGAAGTGATTTTGCATTATTTAAAATTGCGAAGCAAATATTATCCTTTTTATGTACCATCTTTAGTATTATCAAGTGAATGAATGTATTTAACAAATGAGCAAATTTTTGGTTAAAAACCAATCTAAATCAACAACGTGTTACCTAACTTAGATGTGTTTAGAATAAATAATAGTGTTACCTAACTTGAATTGGAATCCTCGTCATGTCAATTTTAGCTTTTAATCTGTTTAGTTCTTTACGCTTTTTGGATCATTTAAAATTGTTGTGTTCATTTTGATGGAATTAGAACCGCATAAAGTCCTCCAAAAGTGGATGGTTATAGCAACTCGTGTTTTTTATTCAACGGTAAAATGTTTGTCAAAAGGTTATTGGTAATTGAAGATGTGAATTGGATTTGTTTCTTTCTTTTCAGTTTATGCATGGATTATCCTTTTGACGATACCCACATTATCTTTCACCTCTTAAATAAGAAAATAAAAGATATTATCTTTTATTGCCTCTTTCTCTTTCTCTCGTGAAAAATTGGTTGATGTGAACACAGACATTGAAACTAGGACCCATGAAAAAAAAAAGGTTGATGTTGCAGTTACTTTATTACCCTTAACTTGTGCCCCTAACTGCTAATTCTAGTAAGACAACTAAGATACCAACCTTAGCTACTTGCATTGCCTAATACTTTGAAATATATGTGTGACCTAAAGTTTGGTTTGCTTGATAAAGATAATATATATATATATATATATATATATATATATATATATATATATATATGATAAAAGTGTAATTCGAATTTTGTTACAATGTAAATGTTTTTGTAATCACTTTGAAAATATCTACAAGTGACTTAAATTGGTATTAAAAAATTGAGGCATTATTAGAAATTAGTGTCCAGTTGACTACATTTTTCTAATTTTTTTTAAGAAAATAACTATTTTTGTTAACAATTTTGAGATTTTTAAAATTAGGCTGAAATGGGTTTGCATGAGTTATGGCCGAACAATAGCTGAAGTCTATAAATGAAAATGAAACAATAAAGTTGACGCTATTGTGAAAAGTATAATTAGTGTTGTATTAAGAAAAGTGTCAAATCTTACAACTTAATTGAGAGAAATTTTTTGAATAAATATTTATAGTTAGGTCAAAAATAAAATGATTATTATATACAATTATTTCATTTAAGATGGCAAAGTAGTTTATAGATCTATAAGTAAAGGAGATCTAACAAAAAGTTAACATTAACATTTATTCTGTTAAAATTAAATTCGTATTCACAATGCTCTTATTATTATTTAAAAAAAAATGTACATGTTTTTATGAAATAGTATACAGATGAGTCTTTAATTATTATTTTGTTATGAGACCAGAAAATGTCACTAAAAAATCTCGATGAGTTGGGATGTTTTTTTAATCCTTTTATGCCTATTGTATTGGTATGAAAAAATTATCATTAAAAATTATGACGAATTTAGATAGGAACGTTGAGTGCACAAGGAATAAGTATTACTACTTTATTTTACATTTAAGGAGGCGTTAGTATTTGAACCTTCAACTATTTTAAAGATATAAACCCACCAACTTTTTAAATAATTTATCCTAAATTTTGAAAAAAAAAAAAACACAACGAAGGAACGAAGTTGAATTAGGCTGATATTTAGAATTAGGCTGATATTTAGAATTCAAAGTAGATTATAAAAATGATATATAATTATGATTGCATTACTTTTGGACTAATTTCATTCAAAGTGAAATTTATAATTTATTTAATTTTAAATTAAACTATTATTTTGCGGGAAAATCAAACTAAAGACAAAATAGTACCTTTTACTAAAAATCAATTTGGATAAAACAAATATTATTTACCATGAAATTTTGTTTTACATTGTTTCATAAGTTATTGAAGAAATTACAATTGTTTTAGCATTCATTTAACTATCAAAGGTCTTTTAATAAATTCGAAATCTTGTTAACTAAGTTTTGGTTATTTAAAATTTTAAGAAGAAAACAAAATTCAAAATGAACACATGAACTAAAATACTCAATTTTTACAAGAAACCTAATAAAGTTTTTTAAATTTTTTTATAATGTATCGTCAGATTATACATGTTCAAATGATAATTTACTCTTAACCTGCAATCTGCCAAATAATTTATTTTAAAGATATAGTTTGATGAGAATAGTCAGATCTACTTGTAAATAATTTCTTTTAAAGATATAGTTTGATGAGAATAGTCAGATCTACTTGTAAATTTTAACAAGTAGATTGTATAAAATTTTTAAATATGTTTTTCATAACTATCTCTTTCTTCACTTAGATTATAAGTAGTAATATGCAATTTGATGAGATAAGAAGATATTACCTAAGATACTTTTGTATTATTTTTTTATAATTAACAATCTACTAATCTTCTATCAACATGATCGAATTTAATGTTGTAAAGATACAAATGAGTATTATTTGAATCTCAATAACTCCTAACTATAAATTCAAGCATTAGTATCATTTAAATATGTAAACATTTCTAGCTAAAAAAAACTCCTATTATTGTTTGAAACATAGTTAATCATAACTAAAAAAAATCACAAGTATTTTTTGAACTCTGATACTTATGACTAACCAATTGAATATTGCTTGAGTCGCAAGATTAAGACACTAAGTATTATTTGATTTAGAGTCACTTATGGCTAAGACAATATTATTTGGAATATAGTCCCTAATAGATAAAAACAAACTAGGTTTGTGTATAAAGTTATGATCAAATATATTATAAGAATTTGCTCACTAGATAGTGTTAACATCTTAAGACATGTACAAGGACAAAAACTCTAGTTTAATTTGCTAAAAGAACACACATCATATTTTCGTGAAGATTTAGATACTCACTTTTTTTTTAAGTGTTATCCATCTCTTTCTCATATGAGAAAATGTTGGAACAAGAGTCATTGTGAATCCTTTTTTGCCCATTGAGTGACTTCACTTCAAGTGTTCATCTTTTACTTCCTCTTTTATATTCATGAAGGTAGAAATGATCAAATGTGCTTTGTATAACAATAAATGTAAATTTATCAATCAAGTAGTATCTTGATAAATGATGTGACTTATCAAACATTTTCATCCAAACTGAAATTGAATGAAAAATTATATAATTTTAATAAGTTTTGTAACATTATCTCATCAAGTTTTTCCTACATAATATTATAATAATAACTCACTTATTAGATCATGCAAAATTACTAATTCTAAAGAGAAATATATCATTTGAATGATAATATAATTTTATAGCTTTTATAGAAACCAAAAGACCAAATAATCTATTTAGCACTAATCATCATTAATAAAAACATATAATCAACATTAACCATCATAAACCAAGTCATATAATCAATATTAATCATCATCATAAACTAAGTTATATAACTAGTAATCAACTCTAACTTGACCATTACTAACCAACATTAATACAAATGATATAATTTGAAAATTAAACCTAACCTATATCAACACAACAAAAACTTCAGCACAACAAGTCACAAATAATAACTGTATGCCTAGTTTACATTAATTTATAACTTAAGTTTGTTGTATTTATTGGCATGACTACAAAGCAAACATTAAAAAGAAGTTGCTTATTTAGGAAACAAATGAGAGGAAAGATGCATTTAACTAAAAAAACTAAGAACAGATTTGAAAAAAAAAACCCGTAAAGTTTAAATTTATTTAAGATACTATTATATTTTATTTAGTTTGTCTTGGATTATGCAGTAACTCATTACCTTTTAAATCAGATTCATCTGAATTTCGAATAATGTAAAGAGGAATGACTTGAATTTTGAAATTAGAACTTCAAGATTACTCATATATTACTTTTGGAACAAAAAAATCCCTTCACATAACCAACTAATTTTACTGGAATTACTACATTTTATGAATTTTACTATCACAACATATTGAAAAAGACTTATTTTTAATATAGCTTTTCATAGCAATGAAATGTAATTGAAAGAATTAGAAAATTTTAATATGCAAAAAAAAAATGGTTAAAGAAGCATAATAATAAAGGTCATTTATTAGTTTCTTGATTATAATAATAATAATAATAATAATAATAATAATAATAATAATAATTATTATTATTATTATTATTATTATTATTATTATTATTATTATTATTATTATTATACTTATCTTGTTTTATCGTACGAATGTGAAAAATCTACCCTTATTTTCATAATCAAGTTAATAATATATTTTATATAAAATTAAGTTAAATTATTCAGTGTTATGAAATAATAACAATATTTTTCATACATGTAACAAATAAATATAAAATTCATTCAATTAATTTAAATGCTTATTCTGTATTTAATGAAAAATGATACGAATGAAAGTAACTAATTAATATAACTTAGAATTTTAAGTTATATTAATTAGAAACATAATTTTATTCTAACTTATATTAAATAATTACATTATTCAAAGTACATCTTCGAGATATACATTAAATTAGAAACATAATTTTGCACATGTTTTCTTTTTCCGAGTTTCAACAAAATTTTACCTTTGTTAATATTATCTTTCACATTTTGTAAAGACATAAAAAAAAAACATGACAACACAAAAAAACGTTATACCTTTTTATTTAACTTTTACATAGATAATAATTTCTCAAAAATTATAAATCTCTAAATTCGAATACATTATCAATTAATAATAAATAATGAACACTTTGTATCATATTAACAAATAGATAAACAAACACTTTAATTAAATTTTCATTTTAGAATAAAATTACAAAAAAGTATATGAAAGAAATAAAATGAAAGAATAAAATTACAAAAAAAGTATGAGAAAGTATATGAAAAAGAAATAAAATGAATTGAAGAGAGTTGTGAAAATCTTAAACAAAGAAGAAAAGGAAAAGAAGATTAGCTTAGTTTCAATTCTTTTCATTGTCATTACATCAGAGACATTTTAAAAAATAGTAATTTTAAAATATATTTTTATGCTAAAAAGTAATAAACTTATTTTTTATTAATTGTTTTATTTAATATTTGATTTGGTTTTCTTTAAAATGGTTTTTTTTTTTTTTTGTTTTTTTTTTAAATTTATTAAAAATAAATTTTAATTAAATTTTTTTTTTTTTT
>Ga0209700_105050_pt1 | contig 22880 bp, 3 predicted proteins | sample SiratroredBW_FD_187528 | JGI IMG/M metagenome (GOLD analysis project Ga0209700, IMG submission 187528) | Root nodule microbial communities of legume samples collected from California, USA - Siratro red BW (SPAdes) (version 2) | ecosystem: Host-associated > Plants > Roots > Nodule | place: USA... | reverse complement strand
AATTGCTTTTTTTTTTTTTTTTAAAGAGAAAGTAATCATCAAGAATAACTAAGAACATTCATATATTTTAAGAGCTTTGGCTATATGGTTGTTGAAAGTGATAAGAAAAAAAAAGGTCAACAACAACTTAGAAACAGACACAAAACAAGGTCCATATATGCACATCATTATATTTACATGTTACAAGTTAACTATTTCTTCGGGACCTAAATTGAAGAAAAGGGAGGAAATACAACTGGGAAGGCACATCACTGATCATTCAGCTGAGCTACTCCCACGCAGAGGCTGCCAAAAATCAACGGTGGCAAGAATAAGATATTATATTGTTTGATTGTAAGTTCCAGCTAAATTGGAGGTTACTTTGTTATGGAAGGACTAGTGTTTCTGTCAACAGTGGACCGATTCTCTTTTGTTGTTTGGATCTGTTGACAAAAATAATTCTTATCCCATGTCATTATTCTCATGTTGCTTTCTAAATTAGGTGGCTAAATATTGAAGATCGCTGAACTCATACAAAATATGACCGCATAGTGTGTCTGATTGACACAGTTGATAGCAAAGTTAATTGGGTAAAGGGGCAGTGTCTATTTTCTGCACACAGTTGATGGTTGAGTCAAATGCTAAAACTCTGCACAAGTTATTGAAGGGCAATATGAAGGAATTGTGTTTTAGTTGGAGTTGAAAAGTAGAAAAGATAGACGTGTATATGGAGTCCTTACCATTTTGCTAACCCATGTAAGTACAAAATCAAATGTTCTTCTTTAAAATACTAATTTAGATGGATGGTTGCAGCAATATTAGTAACTTTTATCTTACATATACAAAAGTGGATGTGGTTAGATATAGTACTAGTAATAGAAGCAGTGAATAAGTTATATATATACACACACACTACAGTGAAAGTCTGTAATTTGTGTCAGTCGTTTGGTTAGATAAGAAAAGAGATAAGATGAAATGGGAATCATTTAATAATGTAGATTTTGTATGGCAGAAAAGATAAGGGTCAATAGATGTAGCCTAATACAGACAAAATATTGGCAGATTATGGAGTTAAATCACAGAAAGCGAGTTTTTACATTTATTGCCAATCATACTAGTTGGCCTAAGGAACCCACTTAATTCCTGGTTTTGTTTTGTAGCAAAACTATGGGCATGATTCCTTGTCAAGTTAAGCTTTAGCATGGTTTAGGTTTGCTTTATGAAGCTCCGTCCATGGTTAAGAGTCTTGGTTGGTGTTTGGTGATGTGTCTCGTGCATACAAGCAAGCAAAACAAAAAACCGCTAAGGTCAAGAAGTTGAGATGCCCCAACACTAGATGTCATAATTGCACGCCAAGTGAGTTACTTTTGGAACATTTTTAAGAGCAATCCACCTCAGGAAACCTTTCTCCTTCTGTTCATCCTCCAAACTCCTACACTACCAAATGTCTTCCTCAATATTGGTCCATTGGACCTTACATTACTTCAAAACAAACACATCCTTGGACTAGCTCTAGTGCCTATTTCAAAATAACAACATGTGATATTGTCTCCTATTGATTTTTCTTCAGAATAACTAAACTCTTTCAAAAAAATTAAACTACACTAAAACACCCAACAAAAAAATGTGGCAGTGAGTTGAGTATGATCTTTTAAAAAATCAAAAACAATTTTTGACCTGTTTTTTTGAAAAAAAGCAATTTTTTTTAATAATTCAGAGAAGTTTCATTGTAGTTTAATAAATTGAGATTAGTTTGTTGATCCCCAGCTTGAATAAGAGGAAAAGGCAGGGGTGCGAAAGATGAATGGTATATATAGATTTAAAATATTGGATTGTTGAAAAAGTTGTGCTAGAAAGTGCGTGGGGAGAGAAGCATTCCCTTGGTCCGTCGATGGCAATGGCAACTTTATTTGTTTGTGAAAGTGACATGAAATTTGTCTTGAAACGGCCATGATTAGGGTTGCTTTCCGTTTGGGTAAGTATGAATTATCCCACAAGTTGGTGTTCGTGTAAACGTCAAGCTATTAAGATCTTGAAGGGCATGGGGTCCTTATGCTTTTGAGGAGGGGATAGGTGTCGGGGTGCAAATTGTGCCAAATTGGTGGCCCTGAGACCAATAGGTTAGCAAAGTTAGGTATTAGGTGCCTCAAAGTCCTAAATGAAGTGATTGCTCTTCCAATCATTATTAGGCTGAGATAGATTCGTCTAATGATTGTCAAAAGAATCAAGGTTAATGGAGAAAATTGGCATCGGAATCATCTGTCATATGTCACCAACCCATGCTCATTTTCTTACCATCGTTATCCATTGCTACTTCTACTCTACTTCCTTTCTTTTTAACCTACTTCCTTCCATTCTTCCAAACTCCATTTAGATCAATTCGCTTCATTGGACTGCCCACACTACTAACAATTTTTCTTCTTAAACCGGGGACCAAAATTTTATCCCTAAAGCTACTCATTCATACCAAATTCTTCTACAACATTAATGTCATACAAACTATTGGAGTCTATGTTCATTGGTGTGGGAACAATTAAGTTAGAGGACTAAGTACATCATTAAAATGATTGTTCACAAACATAGGATTTAACTTGAAGACATTATCTTTGACTATTGTGTTTTTTTTATTAGAATTATTATCATAGGTTGGATATTTTTTAGTATTATTATGCTGGATTACTTTGTTGGGGGTGCAATTTTTATTTTTCGGCTATTTTGTTTAATTTTATATGTGCTAAAATTTGTTTGGAGTAGGATGAGAATTATGCGGATCATTTAAATACATATAAATAATTAATATTTGAAGTTTTTTTAATTATTATATTTGTAGTAAATATTTATTGTTAAAAGATACTTAAATTTGAAATTAAAAAATTACTATACACTTCGTTAATTTTTGACTATTTTTCAAAATTTATGACCAACCATAACTAAATGCGGGTCAGAAATTATTAGTTCGCAAGTTTTATAGGAATAAGTCCATCCAAATCTATTGAGCTTAATGGGTCACATATATACTTAACATACTTCTTTTATCTTTTTTGTAAAAACTGTCTTTCAAAAACAATTTCAAACATTATAAATTGACCTCATAAATGATGAAAATGGAATTCAAATTTAAAAGTTAGTGGAGAAAAAATAACAATTCAAATAAACACTTCTATATGGTCACTGAGAGGAGAGGAGGTGTTATATATTAGAAAATTCTTGCTTGATTTTCCCGTTTAAATGAATCACACTTCTCTAGAATGCCGTATTTAATTACTGGCAAGTTAAGTCGGAAAAGGCAGCCTTCCTTCACATATAAACACAACAATATGGACGGCTTACTCACATTAGAAGCCCGACGCCTTCTTCCTGCACCTCCATATTTTTTCCTTGTACCTTCATAATTTTCTGAAGAGACAAAAATATCCTTAGGTTAGAATTTTAAAACCATCCTTACCCTCTACTCCTGCGCCGTCTCTGCACCTCATTTGCGTGTTCCTACACCTCTTCAGCTTCTTCGTGGACGGCGTTGGCTTTTTCCTACACCTTGTTGACTTGTTCCTGGACCTTACCTTGCTTGTGCTTTTTGATTATTTGCGTTGTGGCTGGTTGCACTTCATTGACTGTGATGATGGATTAAAGAGTGGTGTTTTGTGAGGCTGCAGTTTGTATTGTTAGGACCTTCGTTATTAAATCTTCCAGGTATTTAAGGTAAGATCGAAGTATTTGTTAGTTTAAAATTGGTTGTTGGTGACTGTATTTGGATGGTGGGTGATTGCGGTGCGAGGGGGTGGGATCTTTGGGTGATTTGAAGGCTTTCAGATTGGCCTAATCCCGTATTTTTTGACTTCTGAATTAGTTTAATCTGGAATAGTATTTGGTTTTTAGATTGGACGTGGGAAGTTGAATCCAGAGTACATTAACTACTTACCAAATTGCGCATAATGTGGAAGGTATTTTATTGAGTTCTAGATTATACAGTTTGAAATATAATTTTATATTCCGAATTACGTAATTTTAGAAATATAATTTTATATTCCGAATTAGGTAATTTTAGAAGACACGACTATGTTTTGGATTTTGGAATCCGGAACATAAAATACTTATCAAATTGTGCAATCTGGTAGATATTTAATGTATTTTAGATTTAATCTCCCACCCTCAATCCGAAAAGCAGAATAGTATTCTTGATTATACAAATCCAGAAGTCTACCCACAATTTTAATTAATTCCAAATTATACAATCTGGTGATCTTGCGAATTGAACAACCACGAAGCAAAACAATCAAAACTGTAAAATTGTTACCTCACCTTATTCAGTTGTTGCAATCACCACAAACATCCTCTGCCCACCACAATACACCACCACGACCATCACCAATTGTCCAATCACATTGTCGCCGTCTTCGTCACTTAGCTTCTTCGTCACAATACACAAGTTTTACCGTTAACCTTTTCAACCACCATTTCGACAACTCGACATGACTTTCTTTTATTTTCAATAGAGACAATTTAGTCTTTTCATGAAGGTCATTTTTAAACTTTGGAAAATTACGGAGGTGCATGGAAAAATATAGAGGTGTAGGAAAAAGACATGTAGAAACCCACATCAAAGTTGAATTCTTCGTACTTACATTAGGCCTCTTCATTCTGCACCCCCATAATCTAAATTGCACCTGCATTAGGTTGTGAAATAGCAAAAATTCCCCATTTCAATTTATATACAACCTTATCTTTGATTTCTCTCACTTTTTTTCTTTTTTCACCATCAATACACTCCTTCCTTGCTATTTGTGTGAGAGAGTCCCTATCAAATCGTTATTAACTTCTTAAGAACCACTGTTGACTCTGTCACATAGTCGTCATAGTAGAAGTTTATCTTTGCATTTATTTTTCTTTGTTTTTATTGGTGTTGCATGATTCAAGCATGGTTGATTTGAAACGTGTCTCAATTGTACAATCTAAAACATATTTGACATTTTTCTTTACATTCTGAATTGTGCAATCCAAAATGTAACAATATATTTCATATTACACAATCCACAATGTGTTTATTTACTTTTTTAAAAAAATAAGTATTAATTGAATGATTTGACATTTAACAAAGACATTACTACGACCAGAGGTATGTCATCTCAAAATGAAGCTAGACAAAGACTAATAGTAGAAGAGATAGGAAACAAGTTATCTCAAAATGAAGCTAGAGAAAAACTAAGATAGGAAACAAGTTATCGTTACATTCTATGAAGATATGTTGTCAGCAGCTGCAAGAGGACACGATAAGCATCAAGGATTTGTTAGCAGCTCTTCTCATATATCCTTGTTAGCACGTGACTTTATGACTCTAGGAGAGTGAAAATTAAGATGAATCAAGTTGATCATTCACAAACATAAGTCAAGTTTGAAATCTCTCATCCCTAAATAGAAGTTATTATTATTGTGGATCATTAATTATAAAATGGCTTATAAGAATCTTATTTAAGATTTTGTGGAAAGGTGATATAACATCCTATCTATTGTATAATTATTTATTATTTAATTAATTATGAGTAAATTTATTTTTATAAAATAAATTTTTTGTAAAAGAAATATAACTTATGATATTATTTCACGCCTATAAATATATGTCGACATTTCTCACTTTTTCGAAAACAAATATTAAATTAAAAAGATATACTGTAGCATTCAAAAATAAAGTGATTTTTATCATCATCATGTAACAAGAAGATGCACAAAGAGATTAGGTGGAGAAAAAACTGCCAAAAAAAATTACAGAAGTACCTGTGGAAAGGAGACAACTATATCGTGCTTGACCTGAAGAATTATGTATCAAAGGTTATTTTATTTGCAACTTTTATTTTTCTTGCACCCTTATCCGTCTTTTTATTCTTTTTGACAAAAAAAAAAAACTATTTTTCAAAATATATTTTTAGAAAGTTGTGATATCCGTGGGAAATTAGTTTTCCTAATGTTGTAAAACTACTTTTCTGAGTAACCCCCGGAGCACGGCAATTCAATCCATAAATACAAATTAATATAACGCACATTTTGAGGTAACTTTGGTAATATTATTTATTTTTGTAAACTTTAGGTTAATGAAAAAATAGTTAAAAATATAATATAGAAATTAATTATATGATTCAATACCTTTTGATTCGTATTTGCATCATAAATTAGTTTAAAGTAAACATGAAAGTTACCTATGTTTGTACTTCTAAAGATTAAGATATTCAGAAATTGGTCCTCAAAATTTGTATACGTGTAGAAAAGGATGAACATAGTTTTCCTTATGCATGAAAGTTGTTTCAAAGCACGCCATCTACGCATGCATGCATCTACTATTCCCGACAACTTCTCATATGATTCATGCCTATCTAATACCCTCTTCCAACCTCAAATCTCTTCACTACTTTTTGCCAAATTAAATCTATCATGCATGCACAACTTCACAAATAAAAAAGCTTCATATATAATCTAACTTGGTACAGATAATACCAACCTAACCATTGTACATAAACCTATGCTGTAACCTTAATTATATAAATGCAAATTTATTGGACACCTGAAACAAACAAATATACTATGCAAAACATTTTACGTGATTCAATAAATTTATAATATACAAAAAAAAACTTATATTGACAAGCATATATTCTAATTCTTCAAAAAGTAGTGTCTAAAAGTTCAAATGAAAAAAAAAAGTGCATAAAACAACTTTTATGGGCTATATGGGTGATTGATAAAGGACGCACGTTTATTTATTCACTAATCTGCACGATCTTTATTATTTTATTAGCATTAATTTTGCGAGAGTAATATTGTTTTTATTATAGTTAACTAAAGATGCACCGACTTAATTACGAAAAATCCGTAGTACACGTCACTTTTTTTTTTTATTGTAATATAAGTAAAGTTATCAACTTGTCATGGAATATTTTGAGCTTGAAAAATAATCGAATTTATGGTATCAAAGTGGACCCACTATAACTAATTAATATCAAATACATTCATACATTTCTTACTTACATAAGTAGGACCATAATAATTTATATGTATAACGATTTTTTTATTAACCCGACTAAAATAAAACACCCTAAAAATTATATATTTATTTTATCATTCAATGACATGTGGTATCCATAAAAATTTGGTGATCCTTGGCATCAAATTTTATATATATACACTCAAAAGCATAAAGTGCTATAAGGTTTTAAAAACAATATTGTTTGGGAAATTCGTTTTATTGCTTTATATTGTTATAAAAAAATGCATCTAACTTAAACAATATATAAAACTGATGCGTGATAGTACAATTATTTAGTACAACTCTCACGTGAATACGATTTAAACCAAATTTTGATAGAGATTATTATTTTTATTTTAAATAAGTGAATATTGTTGGGTACTTTTCTTTTTTTAACTATACGAAGATCTTTCAATTTATAAAATCAATACCAAATATTTTTTCTTAGTAATCTAAAGTTTGAGTTTTCGCAACTTCATTTTTCAATCGGTCTGCAATTATCAATGCTGACGCAAACGTTTAACAAATTTCACACATATAAACACCTATTTTTTTTATTATGAAAAGATAACCTCTGCCAAATGTAAAGACTTTTCTCAACGATATCTTATTATAAATTGCGATATATATGATAATTTTGTTCATATAATCAACTGATTTTGATTTTTTTTCCATTCTGGTGAAAGTTTTTCATAAAAATTTTAGAATGAACAATTTTTTTTAATTTCTAATATGAATAAATTGTATTAAGTTGGCAAGAATTTTATTTAATTCAAAATAAAATCATGTTATCATATAATAATTTTAAAAATTATATATTTAAAACAAAAATTAAAAATCCTGTTAAATTATGGTTTCATGATGACACACTTTTAATTAATCTAAATTAATCTCATTTTACACTAAAATCGTGTCATTATGACATAATTTTATTCTGAATTAAATAAAAGTATATATGATTTCTTAATAATAGAATTCATGACATAATTTGATTCTGAATTAAATAAAATTGTGTAAACTTGACACAATTTACTCATAACAAGAATATTTTTCTTTTATCTATTTTGAAAATTTTGTCAAAAAAAGATATACGAGAATGAGAAAATAAAAACCCTAATCAATTGTTTAAAAATTCTACTATAATTTCTTTAATACTATAGAACCTTTTATATACTATATATACACCATTTTATTCTTGTACCTAAGTGGATACAATTACACAATTTTCGCCTTATCAAAAACTTTTACATACACTTATGTATTTCAATTTATTGTCTTATCCCTCTACCTTTTTCTCATTATATTACTTATCTTTTACATTTATTACTTTACCTCTTTTGTTTCTTTTTTCTTTTCTACAATATATATTCACCATGATGGCTGCAATTAAGATGGTGATTATTTTCCACCAAGAAAATAAAAGGCAAGTAGAGTTAGTGAGTGAATGGAAGAGTTATTAGGTTAAAGATATGGAAGCACCAAATATTATGGCACAAACCAGAAAGAATCAACTCCATTCATTATCCTAGTGCTTAAGAGAGAGAGGATGGTCAGCTTTAAACCCTCATCCAACAACTACAGCTGTGTTCCAGAAATGACCATCCATTCACATCCTCTAATCTCTCTCTCTGTCTCTCTTTGCGCGTTGCTTTTACTTTCTTTTAAAACCAAATCATTTTTTTCATCATTGCATTTCCTCATATCCCCAAAACCCATTTTTCATTTCATTCCTTCAAGCAACATATATATGCTGCCTTCTTCCGTATCAGAACCAAACACAACCGAAAGCACCTTCTTTGTATCAAAGGGTTAGTCAGATTCAAGATATATATAGCTAATGAACAAGATCCGGAAGCTATCATCTTTTGAGGGGAATGCTGCGTGGTCCAAGGAGATCGATCATCTATAACTCTACCTTTCACTACATCACATCAAATTCATAAATATATTCACCAAAGTTCATCAGATCATCCAGATGAAATAATATATAGTATATATAATATCTGCAGATTATTATGTTTTATGTCTCCTCGGACCAGGCTTCATTCCCCTCAATTACAGCTTCCATCTTCCAAATCACGTTCCTCATCTCTCATCAGGTTTATGGCTATAATGAAAACTATTCTGTCAAGGTCAGTTATAATTATTTTGTTTTCTTTGAATTTGTTACCCTTATGCGTTGATTATATTGTGTTTGTGTTCCCTTTTTTACCTGTGGAGATTCATGGTGAGATTCACTCGTGTAATGATGAAAAGATTTGACTGCACATGTGCCCTTCTTGTCTTCAACACTGTAGAAAAAAGGCAGCCATCATTTGCTTTTGAATTCTGGTTCTACTCATTTTCAGATCTTTCTGTCATGCTTGGTTCAGTTTCAGTGTCCTATATATCATTCTCTTGTTCACTGCTTTCAATCATTGGATCGAAATTTCTCATGATGAGTCTCAAGATCTCATGTGTCTGTCTATATATATAGGATCTGTTTTAGGGTTTTCATGGACAGTGTGTTAGACTTTTAACTGAGTAAAATATATGATAGCTCTTCTTCCCTTCTTCATATCTGTTTACAAAAAGAACAAAGAAAAATAACTAACTGAAAGGGAATTTTTCTTTTTAATTCTCCATAGCACACAAATTAATTACTGTAAGATCATCTCCATTGATTTTCAAAAATGTCACAGAACTGCATCTCGTGTGGATCTCCACTGCCTCAGCTTTACCAATTATTCAATTATTGTTCTTTTTCGTCCCTTTATTTTCTCTTTTCATCATTTTCAGCAATAAATTCCTTGTGAGTGGAAGACATTGATGTAGAAGGATAGTAAGTTGAAGCATATAGTGTGACAAAATATTCTGTAGAATAGATTCTATTTTATTGCTATCTTTTCTTTCTTTATAAAAGGAGACGTCTTTCTGCTGTCTTTTGAAAATCTTTCGAATCTCTCTTTAACTCTTTCTTTATTTTATCCTATACTAAATATATTCCCTTGCCTCATGTGATCAAGTTAATTCTAATTAAGTTTATTACTAACAAATGATTCTCAGTTAAGCATTTAGGTTAATCAAATCTTATTATAACAATTATCTTCCAGGATATATCCTAGTTGTTTTCTAATAATTCCATTTTTGTGTATTATATATTGTGTATGGTAATGCATGAAAAAAATTATGGTGTATGGTAAAAGTATTGACTTTTATAATCATTATTTGAAAATCACATGCTATTTATAGTTGCAAGTTTTACATTTTTTTATATTAACAATGTATTTAACTTAAACTTGTGTATGTATTATAACTTAAGGAAAGTGAAAAACAAAAGGTGGCTTTAATATTATGTCAGGTCATTTCACAAAACAAAGAAGCTGCGCGGAAAGGTTAGCAAAAAAACAACAAATAAACTTTAGGCATTTAGCCTATTCAAATAAGTAAGGTTTAATTTGCTGATGATCAATTAACTATAATCTATTGGAGATAACAGTGTAATGAATTAGGTTCTTTAAGTCAATTCCTTATGCTTATAAAAAGAAAAGTAAATTCCTTATAATATATTAGCATGATAAGGTTTATATTTGTCAGTGTGATCTTCATTCATTTCTATTTTGGATTGGCACTATAGCATTTTCTTACCAATTGAGTTTTGTTTGTACTAATACAGTGTAATTGGATAATTTACATTTAATTTTTGGACTTTTGATCCTGAAGAGCTTTTATTTAGCAAGATAACAATCTTTATTTTCATAAGATTAACAGTAATCCTGATCAAGATCTATATATAATTAAAATATATGTGAAATATAAGGATTTAGATATTCAAGAAAATGTAACAATTGATTTAGGCCATGTATATAATATCTGCAAAATGTAACATTGATTTATCCATGGATCATCGAAACACAGGTTTTTCAACTTCTAACGAATTGTTTTGTTAATTGATGCAATGGAAGGAAGAAATAAACATGTGGTTTAACAAGTCCTTTTTGCACCGTTCTATCTCCTTTTGTTTGGTACATAGTCTCAACTCTTCCCCAAAATTATCATGCTACTTCAGCTATGGTACACTGTATCCAAACCTGAATAAAGGAGTGATGGTTATTAAGGCAAAGCCCCACGGCCATATGTATTAAAAGAAGCTCAATGTGACACAGACCCTTTCTTTTTCTTCTCTGAAGGATAAAGATAGTCTATCTCTTACAATGTATAAATTTGTTTACCCGATTGATTATACTGTGATGTTCTTTTAACTAGCTTTTTTTTATTCCTGATTTCCAATTTCTGCAAAACATTTATTTAGACAAAATATTTATTTTCAAATTAATTTGATAAATCATCCAAAGACCAGGACCACAAATTCAATGCATGGCGTTGTTTTGTTATACATGATGACTAAACAAGAAACATTAATTATTAAAATCAACGTTTTTTTTTTATTTGACTAGTGGGATGCAGGTGCGCAACAACAGGGACAAAAGGAAAAGAACAAAAATTTTATATATAGGTGGAACAGAAAGTGATCACTGGAAATGTAGGTTTTATGTGTATTGCCTGTTAAGTTGTTGGCAGAATCATACCCTAATTTTACTTTCCACGCTTTTCTCCCACTCAGATGAACAAACCTATTAATAATCTCAGCCTAACTTTGGTAGTGCAGGAGGATTTGGTTCCAGGGTGATTAAAACAAGGTTGCAGGCATTTTGTTTTTCTGTTGCATTTACTTTTTTTTCTTTTCCTTCATGGTACTTGCTAGAGGGTCCTGATGGTCAGAGAAAAAGAAGTAACGGATCTCATCTTACAAAAATGAGTAAATTATATATAGAGTACAATCTAGTTAAAAACTAATTAAAACTAATTAAAAAAATAAACTTATGTATAGGATATTTACTATCAAGGAGTACTAACAACGTAAAATTTATGTAAAATGATATAATTTTCATAAGAGATCCAAATTATAAAGTCACAAATAAAATATACACTCATGACTAATAAAATGATATAAAATATTATAATGAAATCAATTCTTCTGTTAACAATTCATCAAACAGTTTAGAAATAACCACTTAGAATTTGGTTAGAACATGAAGAAATTATTAAAGACGCCTTAATTCAATTAACTTATTTTATTTTAATTAAATTTGAAATAAAACTTAGAAGATTGAACCTCTACAGTAGTATAAGAAACTCTTCATTTAAAATTGGTCCAAACCAACACAAGAGACTCTTTAATTTAATTTAATTTTAATTGAATTGAAATGAAACCCACTAAAAAGGAGGGGTAAATGTGCTGGCAGCATATGACAAATTTCTCAAACTAGTGTAATTTTTATCTAACATTTCCTAAATTCTGCATTTTATTACTTATTTCCCCTATATGAGTAAATTGTGCATACCAGACACCATAAGAGAGAACACCAATTTAGTGCCACTATTTCAATTAATGAATTAACATTAACATTTTAGTGTCATTATTTCAATTAATGAATTAATTAAAATTGTGAGAATACTTGAGGATTTTAGAGTGGTTAATATTCTCCACCCATTCCTTTTCTGTTTCATGTGTACAACTAAAATAAATAAACAGTTATTTATTAATAAATATGTAATGGTTCACATTATTTCTGATTAAGTAACTGAAATAAATGTGAAGTTAAATGTTAGAATAAAAGGGTTGATGGGATTATTGTTTAAATTAAAATAAAAAATTATGTTAGTATGAGATTTATATATTGAATTAAATAAAGAGTAAGTTTGATGCTGAAAAGAAAAATTAAATTAAATTAAAATTTAGTAATAAAATATATTTAGCAAAATTAAGTGTAAGTTGGATATTTGAATTTAGTTACTAAGATAAAAATAATATAAAATAAAATTAAGATTTAGCAATAAATTTAGAATGAAAAAATTTGAAAATATTATATAATTTTTTAAATAAAATTGTTTTAGTTTTTAAATTATATCTATTAGTAACTAAATATATTTCTATATTAGGAACTAAATATTCTATTATTAACTTTATATTTATTTCAATTACTTAATCGGAATTAATTTCAATAATTACATATTTATCAATAAATAAAATGACTTTGTAACTGTGCATTTATTTTAGTTGCACATTAGCAATACATCACATGTGGGAAAATCAGAAGAGGGATAGGTGGAGAATATTAACAAAAAAAATAGTGCAGAATTTAAAAATAAATAATAAAAAATAATAATAAATAGTGTAGTATTAACAAATAAAAAAATTATTTAATTTATTAACCATCCTACAAATGGTGTAGTATTTTAATTAACTCATTAATTGAAATTTTGACAATTTCATTTAATCTTAACTTAATTTGTGCAATAGGATAACAATCTCTTCACAATGATATCCTGATTAGTATGTCCGAATTTACCCATATCTGAAAATAAGAAAAAAATACAATATAAAAATAAATAAATTATTATTTTTTGTTTCACATTATCAATACATTCATTTGTTAAAAACAAAATAGGGATGTGTGGAGAATATTAACAAAAAAAACTAACATAGAATTTAAAAATAAATAATAAAAAGAAATTAATAAATCCTGTAGTATTAACAAATAAAAAAAATAATTAATTTATTAACCACCTTACAAATCGTGATCGTAATAATATTGTGTCTTGTAAGTACTAATTTACCCATATATAAAATAAATAAATAAAAAATATACTATAGGAATTTGAGATAAAAATTACTGAGATGGTGCATAGTAAAATAAGAGGACAATTGCTTCCTACACTTAATATATTCTTAATATAACCTTATTATTGTTATTTTAAAAATTATTTATTAAATAATTTTTCTTTAATATTTCTTTATTATTTTTTATTTTAAAATTTATTAATTAAATAATTTTTCTTCTCTATCACATGTACAATTGAGTCACGCTTTACATGAGTGCAACGAAATCAAGAAAAAAAAAATTAACATCTCTTTTTCTATGTTACATTAACAAGCTTTCTTGATAAATAATACAATTATATTAATAAATATTAACAAAATTTCTTGAAAAATAATAAAAAATAATATGCTAAATATTTTTTTCAACAAAAATTCGTTATTAGAAAATTAAACATTTTAAAAATATGTGTTAAACTGAATTTTTAAAATTAATTATGTTATTATTTCATTTCAAAATATAGATATCTTAACAATAAAATATATCATTTTAATAAACTAATAAAAAATAAAATAATCATTAGCATGATTTTGAAAACAAAAATTTGTACTGTACATTTATCATGCAGATTGGCAAGTTAGAAACTTATTGAAATCCGGTAAGAAGAAAGCATAAAAGTTGTAAGCATTTTTAAAAGTTCATTCAAATGTTCCTTTAGTTCCTTTAAACCTCCAACCAGTTCAAGGAAATTCTGGGAAACCTGCAAATGCAAGAAACAGAACACGAATTAACTTTGGAACAACAATAATATTATTTTTATTATTATTACGAAAAATAAAAATAAAAAATTATAAAAATATTGTTGGTATATTAAAAATTTATTTAGTGGAAGAAGAACAATTTGTATCTCACATGAGTCATTGTATCTCACATGAATCAAGTGACACGTAAGAGACTCTTCCTAAAAGGAGGGGTAAACATTTAAGAGACTCTTGATTTGTTTTGAATTTTAATTATATTATTATATTAATTTTAATTGAGCAGTGTTATAATATATATAAATTTAATTGCATTAATTTTAAATAAAAATAGATGCACTCAAAGGAAAAATTTTGCTTTGACAACCACACCTAGTATATAATTAAATGTCAACTACTGACGTGGTCTAATTGTATACGTGGATAAGGGTAAAACGAAACTTTTCTTTTTGAAGAATATTTAAGGTGTTTTGTTATGAAAGGGCATAATTGGATTTTAAGTATCTAAATTTAAAATTTGAAACGTCATCATAAGAGTCCAGTGCACACCTATTTGCATAAGAGAGATTTCGTGTGACAGTGGTTGCGGTGGCGAGCGGCGGTGGGAGACCATCGACGGTGGCGAGCGGCGGTGGGAGACCATCGACGGTGGCGAGCGGCGGTGGGAGACCATCGACGGTGGCGAGCGGCGGTGGGAGACCATCGCCGGTGGCGAGCGACGGTGGGAAACCATCGACGGTGGTGAGCGACGGTGGGAGACCATCGACGGTGGTTGCGGCGGTGACACAGTGGCGAGATTCAAGAGATCTTAGATTCAAACTCAATGCTTCTCAATCCTTGATGGAATATACTGGATAGCTTTCTAGATAAAACCCCAAATATATAAACCCTAAAAATGCTTTTTACAAGTCATTGATGTTAACCACATCTAAGATTGTAAGGTAGGTGTGTGACACGGTGGTTGTCAAAGTATAACTACTCTTAAAAATAATAATGATCACATATTTTTTTGGAATTTGGTTCAACCATGCCATCTTATACAATTTTATAATTTTACCAATAAATTCTTGATTTTAACTAACTCGGTAGGATATATTTAGATAAAATTTATCGTAAGAAAATTTAAACGAAAAAAATAAGAAAAAATAGAATGTGCACAAATTTTTTATTTCAAAGTTATATATATATATATATATATATATATATATATATATATATATATATATATATATATATATATATATATATATATTTACTTTAAGCTAATTTTAATTTATAGATAAATTCCTTTTATATATTTTCTTATTTTCTCTCTCTTAAAAGTATATTAACGAAAAAATTTGTGCAAAAGTACTCTTATATTTGAAATGATTTTTAAGGTAGCATACGAGTTTTTTTTTTAATATTTATATTTTCTTTTATGGAAGGCCTGTGATGTTGTTAACATCCAATTTTGTTTAATAAAAAATGTCAAATAAAATAAAATTGAATTGATTTAAAGAAAAACACACAAATAACGAACATTAAAAGTATAATAAAATATTAAAAAGGAGAAATAAAAAAATGGAAAAATATGTTTTTACTTAATTTAAGAAAACTTCATAAATATTAATAACTTTTTTATCTTAAATATATTTATAAACCATAATATATAATAAAATATCTGTTATTTACCCTCTCACACCACCTCTTTTGTATATTAATCGTTATTTTATTTTTCATTGTTAGAATAAGATATTTTACTATTATTATACTGTTATCTTACACCCTCAATGCCAACCTTATAGCACAAAATGCAAGAAAAAAATCCTTAACCTAAACTCACAAAAATTATACCTTTCTTTCAATAATAACTTGCTGCCATAATCAACATGACGAAGAACACTCACACCCCAACGAGCTGACGTACAAACTACCATCAACTACCACGAACAAAGAACGAACTAACACACCAACATGGAACACCACATCAATGCAGGAAAAGCTATAAAACACATAAAAATCGAGAAAAATAAGGAAAAATGGACTAAACCAAACCAAAGATGAAGAGATCGAAGGGAAGGCGAAGAGAAGATGAGTGAGAGAAATATCCAAAAGACTTATTTCATCTTAATTTCATAAATCAAATGTAGGTCCCACAAATTAATAAAATTATTAATTTTGCTACATCAGCACCACCAGACAATAATATGAAATGAGAGTTTAGTATCAAAGTATTGAGATCGTATTTTATTATTATATAATATCTTATTAAAAATACACACTACAAAAAAAAAATTATTTAGAAACCAATTTTTAGCTACCAAATGAAATGGTTGTTAATTGTAACTAAAATAGTCACCAAATTAAATTTTGGTTGCTAAATAACTACAAAATATGAATTTAGTGACTAATTAAGTCAAGATAATTGGTTTCTAACATTAGCTACCAAAGTTTTAGTGACTTATACCATTAAATTCTAAATTGGTATCTAATTAAGTTAGAAACTAATTTAGAATCTAATGGTGTAGGTCACTAAAACCTTGATAGCTAATGTTAGATACCAATTATCTTGACTTAATTGGTCACTAAATTCAATCATTATTCCTATTTTATAGCTATTTAGCAACCAAAATCTAATTTGGTAGCTAGTTTGGTCACAATTAGCAACTATTTCATTTGGTAGCTAAAAATTGGTCTCTAAATAGCTTTTTCTTGTAATGACAGATATAAAGTAGAAGTAATTTATGAATAGTTATGTGAAAATAACATTTTCCTTTTTGTGAATACCCACTTCATCAATTTTTTACCCTAATCTTTATAAAATTGTAAGAATTATAATTGAGTACAAGAAAATTTTAAAACACAATGTATATGCATACATAATCTTATTTGTTAAAAAAGTAATACTTTTAAAATTTTACAAAAATAAAACAACTACTTACAAACTCTATTATAATAGTATACAAAACAAATTGGGATTACTGATTATTACATTTTTGGACTTCTATTGTTATTATTATTATTTATATTATTTTTATTACACATTACACATTATTAACAATTTTGTTGAAGTTGTAAAAGTATGAGAAAAGAATTAAACCTAAGTCCTCTCGACAGCTTGACAAAATCGAAAACCACCAGACTAGAATAGTTTTTCTATCATGTTATGATTATTATTATTCTTATTACTACAATTACAATAATTATTATTATTATAATTATTATTATTATTATTATAAAAATTACAATTATTATTACTATACTGTTATCTTTATTATTATAATGTAATAATAATAATTATTATTATGCTATTATTTTTATTATAATTATAATAATAATAATTTATTAAAATTATTTATTATATTTTTATTGTTGTTGTAATATTATTATTATTATTAAAATTACGACTATTATTGTTATTAACATTATTCATATTGATATTATTATTATTATTATTATTATTATTATTATTATTATTATTATTATTATTATAAATGACGGAGTAAATATGTTGCTAACTTGACATGCGATGTATCGATAAAATATATATGTTGTTAAACTGACGGTTAATTTACCAACAAATTAAATTCGTCGATAAATTGACTGTCAATTTATAGATAAATTTACCAACGGATAATTTGGCAATAAATTCGTTAGTAATTATCGACTGATTAAATTCGTCGGTAAATTCGTTAGTAAATTGACCGCAAAATATTTCATTGCTAAATTTCATTAGTAATAACATTTTATCGATGGATAAAATTTTGTTGATAATTTTCTATCGGTAAAGTGAGTTTTTCTTATAATGATATAATAACATATTGAGCATAATATAACAATATAAATAATGGGGGATGACTTAGATAAGATGAACAAAATTATCTATATATATAACAATGTTATCGTTTGCTTTAACTAGTTGGTGTATGTGGAATATGTCACAGCCACCTTAGTCAAAGAATAAAAAGGATAAAGAGCTCGAAGGTGGATCAAGAGCTTTCTAGAAGATTGGGTCTATCTGAGTTGTAGAACAATATTCTTTCTAGGGTTGATCCTGACATTGGAACAAAATCCTCATTTATAAAGGAAACCTTGTGAGTTGCTTAAAATTAAACAAGAAGGTCAAAATATTAGACAAACTCAAAGTAGAAAACAATTAAAAATTAAAAATAAAAATACCTTTCAGATCAACTATCCATGTTTACCATAAGGTAAATGGTACATTAACTTGGGAATATAGGTTCTTTTCACTTTCATTCTTAAATGTTTTGTATATATGTCATCTGTTTTACTATTTTTCATGTTTTTACAGAATGGTGTTTGACTTGAAAGGGTAACATGAATAAACAAACAATAATAAGGATGTTGTCTGTAACATATTGCAAGACATATCCTTTTCAAGAGGGAAAGAATGATGAAATATGCCCCAGCCACCTTAGTCAAAGAATAAAGAAGACAAAGAGCCAGAGGATGGATCAAGAGTTTTCTAGAATATTAGGTCCATCTGAGCTTTTTTGGGCCTTCAACCATCTGTCTAGGCCCTAATCCACAAATGAAGATATCACTCTAAAGAACATGGAGCATCAAGAAAAAGTCCTCTAATTGTACAAATTGTTTAGAATAATTTGGGTCTTGTATTTGGATGAAGTGGAATAGATTTGGGCTTTGTATTTTGGGTCATGTACTATAAGATTTTGGGCTTTGAAGCCCATAAAAATGTTGGACGTCCACCTAGAGCAATCTAGGCGCCAAGTCACTGAAGATACATGAGAGCATGCACCACATGGAAGTTAGAGTGTCCAAAGAGTTGCACATGACAACCTTTCATTTGAGAGAACTGAAGCTTGGGAAGCAAGCTACTTCCTTACCACATGTCATCATCTGAGTGGAGAGTATTTTGAAGCTTGCTCCACAAGCCACTCTTGCCACATTGCATCACTAGAGTGGAGATTTTTTATGTAGTTTCTTATACAAGTTAGGATGTCCCAGACTCTATAAATAGAAGTGTTCACTATATGTAAAATTAACATGGAATTAGTAATGAAATGTTGCTCATTTCTTGCCATACTACCTGTTCTTGAGTTCTCCCTAGGTAGTCTCTTTCTAAACTTAGTCTAGACTCTTTCGTACTGAGTGGGTCTAACCTTTCACTCTCACAAATTTCTAATTCCACATCAATCCATTAAACTTCTCTAAGTTCTAAAAATGCTTTGGCTCATCAAAACTCCTTCATCATCCATCCAAAAGAAGAAATCACAAAGATGACCACTAGAAGAAGAGTGTTTTCCATCAGTATAACATGTGTGTAAATATTTTGTTGATATATTTATAAACATATCTTTTGGGAAATTTCTTAAAAGGGTGCAATTTCGTCCCAAAATTTTCAAAATGGATATATTTTTTATTATGTAAATGGGAAGTCATGTCTGACCTGACTTCACCTTGATGAAATCGTGTTACATTTAGACGACTTTGTTTTGTTCAAATTGAATTCATAGTATGCAAAGAAAAATTTGCAAATTTTGAAATCGTACATGACTGACATAACTTTGCTCAACTTAGGTCAAGTGATTTAATTGATACTCTGTTTTGGTACTTTGTTTAAACAATGTCCAAAAAATATATTTATATGTAATCGTTCTACAAAAAATCTGTCAGCTTCACTTAGATATTTTGTCTTCTAGTATTGTGCAATGTGGAAAGATATGGAGTACAATGATATGATTATACAATATGAGTTTCAAATAAAGCAACAAATTATTTCAGTATATTACATTTTATGTTGAAGTCATGACTCCTTAATTCAACTTCAATGCAATCTCTCTAGACAAACGTCTATATATATATATATATATATATATATATATATATGAACATGACTTCAATTAAATCACTTAATCTAAGGCTTAAAGTTGAGCAAAGTTTTGTCATTCTTGCAGGATTTCGAAGTTTGCACATCATTTTTACTTACCATAACTTCAATTTTAACAACATAAAGTTGTCTAAATGTAACATGACTTTTTCAAGATGAAAGTATTCTTATCTGACATGACTTACCCATTTACATAATAGAAAAAATATAGTCCTTTAAAATATTTTAAGACTAAATTGTACCTCTTTCAAAAAATTTCCATCGCTTTTCTTCCTATAAGCTACAACCATAAGAATTTGTTTCATGCATATTTTACTTTCTTAAAAAAAAATGGTATATATGTCATGCCAAGTAAATGTTTAACTCATTTTGCACCATCCGGATAAATATTATTGATGGTGCAAAACTTTTCTTACACTAAATGAAGATAGAAAAGGGTGATTGTAGTCATAAATTACAGCTTAGTAATTTTCAAATTAGTTTGTATTAGTAAAAGAATTCCCAATGAAAATATTGAGTGTGGTCACTATTTATATTAGAGCTAATAATGTAGAAGATATATACAACGGATATGAAGCTGTAAAAAAGTGTGTTTGTATATATATAGAGATATATTTTGTGTATGTGAGAACCAAAAAAAGATTAGGTAATATATATGTAAGGTTGGTGGTGTTGATAAATGAGAACCAACCATGGAAAGCGTAATTAAAGGATCCTTCTCATTAGAGCAGAAAGCCAGCCTCTCCTCCCTGTACCCAAAAAGGAAAAAAAGGTGATCTCTCCCTCTCTCTATCTGCAACATTCCTCCGAATTCATTCAAAACCTAATTCTTTTGTAGTTGTTCTCCATCTCCCCAGGTTGGGAAGAGTGGGGAGAGAGAGAGAACAACACCCAAACTAATACATCCATCTCCATTCCAACCAAAACCAACACCAACCCCACAATTACACCCTATACCTACATGCCTTTCCACCCTAAACCATCCCTCTCCAAACTCCCATGCTTAACCTCACCCTCTCTCCTCCTCCAGTGCCGCCGCCGCCACCAGAGCAAGCGTCACCGCAATCCCATCATCATCTCCTCTCACAACCATCTTTCCAGCTGAAACAACATTATTTAGGGGGGTGATATTATACATACACACACCATATCAATCTGGGAAGAAACACCAAACACACATATATATACATCAACCAAAAACCATTCATGGAAAAATAGATACTTACATAATAGGTATATATGTATATATATGTAACCACACATACATATATAATACATACAAGAAAATCAAACAACAACAGAGCGATCCATGTTGCTCACGCATGCACTGCCACTCCTAAACTCAGTTTTCGACCTTGTGACCGTAACATTCATCTCGGGGCTCATAATCCTCTCGGTTTTATCCATAAGCTTCATCTTCCACCTTCGTTTTAAATCAAAATCCATCACCCATTTACAGAACTTCAACTCCCTTTGGACCGTGCGCTTCCTCCTTGTCTTGTTCATATTCCTCTGGTCCATCACCGAACTTCTCCGCTTACCTTTTTTTCGCCGAAAATACCTCTACCCTTTTCTACCCTCTTTCACCATATCCCAACAAGCCAACCTCTGCAAAGTCCACATCGTACTTTCCCTCGGATTCTTCGAACCCGCCTTCCTCGTCACCCTCTTGTTCCTCCTCAATGCCTCCATAAGAAAGAAAACCCCAAATGACGCATGGGCCATCACCTTCGTGCTCCTCACGTGTCTCCCCATCGCCACGCTCCAAGCCTTGCTCATTTTCTTCTCGCCCTTGGAGAACCGTGTCCCTGTGGAAACCTCGATGATTTTCAACGACGGATACGGCTTTCAGACTGTGCTTTGCGCCTACCCTTTCCTTACCAGTGTGGTCTTCGCAGCGTTTGGCGTAACCTACTGCACATGGCTCTTATTCTCGTGTTGGAGGGTTTTATCCCTTGTCATCAACAAAGGCCTTAGGGTGAGGATTTACGTGCTGGCTTCCATAATGCTGGTGGCTCTTCCGATGCAGATTGTGTCGTTGGGGTTCAGCGTGTTATGGAGCCCCCACCAGGAAGTGTACGGCATCATCTCACTTGTGGGCTTTCTTGGCGCCTTTTGTTGCGCCACCACCGGTGAGGGCATTCTTGTCATTAAGCCAATTTCCGATGCTTTGGACGCCGGAGGAGATAGTCACATTTATACCCCACCACCAAATCACCAGGGAGCTCTCATTCTTCGTTTAGAGGGACCAACCATGTCATGATGTGAGACCATTGATACACTTTCTTCATCTCTCAAATGCAACATCTTTATGCCTCTTCATTTTTCTTCCAGTGCATCGCCCAACACACGCAAGCTTATTTCAAAGGGAAAATTGTGTGTTTTTTTTTTTTTTTTTTTCCTCTTTTTTTTTCTTTTTTTTTTTTTCTTATTTATTCTTTCTTGATTCTTTTTTCGTGTTCGTATTAGTATTTGTTGTTTTTTATTTTTTATTTTTATTCTTTCTTTTTGTTTTTTTTGTTGCTTATTATTTCTTATTTCTTCATTTTTTTTCCTTATTGCTTCTTATTTTTTTTTTCTTTTTTTTTTTTTTTTTTTTTTTTTATTTCTTTTTTTTTTTTTTTTTTTTTTTTCTT
>Ga0209700_105049_pt1 | contig 22881 bp, 13 predicted proteins | sample SiratroredBW_FD_187528 | JGI IMG/M metagenome (GOLD analysis project Ga0209700, IMG submission 187528) | Root nodule microbial communities of legume samples collected from California, USA - Siratro red BW (SPAdes) (version 2) | ecosystem: Host-associated > Plants > Roots > Nodule | place: USA... | reverse complement strand
CACTTTACTATCTGTAATGTGTACATAATCTTGTGATTTAGCCATATTCATTAAAAAATAAAAAAATATAACCCTTTTTCAATTTCCACCTCCCAAACAAAAGAGAAAAAATGAAAAAAAAAAAAACATATAAAATATGTCTGCCGTATGACAGAAGAATTGACTTGGGAACAAATTAAAAACTGTAACATCATATTTATGGCATTTGGCTGTAGAAATCATAATCAAAGCATCAATTCTATTGAAAAACGTCTTTAATTAATTAGTTAATTAATTATCTAATGAATCCTTAGTTCCCATTGTCCAAACGCGTCCTCCAATGGAATATTCAAAACATCAGATCCTTCGAACGTGCTTCCGCCACACCCTATATATAAATGAACCCTTTTGTTCTAAAGTTCTCGACTTTGAAACACACAATTAGTCAATAGTCTCACACGTAAAAACCACAACACCAAAAACCTAAGCAAGTAAAGTGGTGGTGATAATAATCGTTGCACCCATGGCATGGCGGAACAAGGCGGTGCCGGAGGAAAAAGCCCTCGGGATCAACGCCTTCGACGCCGGAAAAGCCATGTGCCGTCTCATCTCCCTCTACCACTCTCTCTCCGACCGAGAAATCGCCAAGCTCCACCACGAGGTCATCAAATCCAAAGGGATAACCTACTTGAATTCCCACCATGAATGCTTCCTCCTCAACCTCGCCGCCGCGGAACGCCTCGAGGAACTCGACGCGGCGGCCGAGACCGTCTCGCGGCTCAGTCGGAAAAGCTCCGACAGCAGCCTCGGACACTTCGACCTTGTTTACGCCGACCTAAAGCTCGGTCTTATTGATCTCCGGAAGTTAGGTTACAATTGCCGCAACAGTCTTAAGATGGTATCCAAAATGGAGAAACTTGTGTCTTCTACCAGGAGTCTCTATTCAGCCATGGAATCCATGGCGAAGCTAGAGATTGCAGAGAAGAAGAGGCAAAGATTGAAGAGTAATGATTGTAACAAATGGACGAAGCAAAACTTGGAATGCTTGGATGAGGAGATAGCATGTTGTAGAAAACAAGTGCAGCATTACAAGGAAGTTTCTTTGTGGAATCAAACGTTGGACAAAACCGTTGGAATCATGGCTAAGGTAGTTTGCATTATCTACGCGAGAATTTGTTCTGTTTTTGGAGGGTACATTGGTAATTGCAGCTGCTATGACATCAATGGTGGTGGAGACAGTGAAAACGGTAATTGTTGCTGCCTCTTGGAGCACCGTGAGTTGTACAAGAAGAACTATTGTCTCTACAAGGAATCACTTTTTCACAAGCCTGTCACGAGATCGGGTCCAATTCCAAAGGGTAGTAGTAGCAACAAAACCGGTGTGATTCGTTTCTTGAACCGTGGGTTTGATAAGCCAATGAATGGCGTTAACAATAGGGTTTTGAGGCTGGCGCCGCCGTCGACGGTGGGCGGGGCGGGGCTTGCGGCGAGGTACGCGGAGGTGGTTTTGCTTGCGGAGCAGTGCCTGCACGCGCCGGCGACGGTGGGGGAGAGTGCGCGTGAGGCGTTTTACGAGATGCTGCCAGAGAGGGTGAGGCGGAAGGTGGCGGCGAAGCTGAAGGGGCGGTGGCGGAGGGGGGAGGAGGGGGAAGCGCTGGCGGAGGGGTGGCGGGACGCGGTGGAGGAGCTGCTGGAGTGGCTGTCGCCGGTGGCGCATGACACGGTGCGGTGGCAGGAGGAGAGGAGCATGGAGACGGCGAGGTTTGAGGCGAGGACGACGGCGCTGCTGCTGCAGACGCTGCATTACTCCGACTTGGAGAAGGCGGAAGCCGCCATTGTGGAGGTGTTGGTGGGTCTGAGTTGCATATATTGGTGTGAGAGAACACGAAATAACGACACAAGAGAAACTATTACTAGTCCCACATCACATAAACCCTAAAAGTTTTACATGATTCAAGATCTTAATATCCAACTAGTCTTGAATTAAGAAGTATGGTTATAGATTATGGTTATAATATTAGTAGGAAAGTTAGTTATGGTCATGGAAGAAGTTTAAAAGTTATAGTAAGGGGATGAAAGTGTATTGGGTTTGGTTTTTGGAGTCCCTTTTGATTAATTTGATTCTTTAATTCTTTGTTATTTTCTTTGTATAATTGCTAGTTAGTGTTGACAAATATATGCTACTAATGAGTTAGAAGATATTTTAGCATAACTTCAAGTGGGGCAGAGTTGGTTGCTTCCAAGGTACAATTAGTGAATGATTGAGCAAATTTAGCAAAGTGGGGTTTGGTCATATACATATATATATATATATATATATATATATATATATATATATATATATATATATATATATATATATATATATGTATATATATATATATAGTGATGAACTTGTAATATGATGGTGAAGTTTGAAGGAGTGAGAGGAATGGAGTGGTTTGTTGGAAGCTTATGGCAGAACAGAGATGAATGGGTGATGGAACTTGGAAACCAAGTTAAGCAGGGGAAGCCAGTTGCCATACCTGGGTCCCATCAACTTTTTAATGATTTTATATCCTTAAAAGAATTAAATCTGTTCTTAACTACTTAAATCTTTAAAAATATATATTTATTTTACTTAAAGGGTCTCATACCTCAACAAAGTTATTTTGCCAAAAATTTTTAAGATTTAAATATACTTTTAATGTCTCTAAAGTTAAACAGTTTTTTTTTTCTTCAGTTTCTATAAGAAAATTATTTGCCTTTTGTTTTCATAAGATTTGAAATAATTGCTTTTATTTTTTATATAATATATAAATTTTTATTTTAATTTCTAAAAAATATTTTTCTTTGATTTTTATCTCTATAAAATTTTAAATAAGTGTTTTCATCAGTTCTTAATATTTATTTTAAGATAGCCGCATAATTTTATATAACAAATTTTTAAGTGTTTTTTTTTTACATAAAACATGTTAACATTATTTTAAAACATGAATCATTTGAGATGATCACTTAACCTTTTTATGTTTGACATATAAGAAAATAATTAATGTCATATAGTATTAAAGATTGAAATTGATAGTTTAAATTTTTAAAAGAATCAAAAGTTTAAGAAACTTATAAAAACTAAAAATTAAAACTCACTCAGAGACTAAGATAATTAGAACTCACTCATTTCATAGAGAATAAAAGCATATTTAAATCAAATTTATAAAGAAAACAAATAAAATTATTGATATTCCATAATAAAAGTATTAAGCTACTTTTTCTTAAGTAAATAACTTACATTTATATATTATATTTACCTCTAAGATACTTAGATGTTGATTATTATGAATTTTAAAAGGAAATGCGATTGGTTGTTATTCATTAACTCCAAAAAGTTAAATATTAAATTGAGAATACAAATTGATATTTAAGTATTTATTATAAAGATATATATATATATATATATATATATATATTAACTAGTTTATCATAAGTTTAGGAGAATACATTAATATTAAAGGTTTAGAGTTTAGAGAAAAGTTTATAAACCCATTAATATTAAGAAAGTACACATTGTTCAACTATTCATTATTATTTTTATTAACTTAGATAGACTTTTATATTAAGATTTCCTTTTGATCTTCAATAATTAATTGCAGTTCATCTTTAAAGAGTTTATAAAACTTTTGCATTCCTGGTCTAACGTGATGTTTTTATTAGAAGTTGTTCTATCATTTTATTTTTTTCTAATACTGAGATGGATCATTTAGTAGTGAATATCCTAAAACCACAGATAAAATTTCTCTTTTTTTAAAAATAAAATAAAATAAAGGAAAGCCATTAAAAAATAAATAACATAAAGATGAAAAAATTTTCGAAGTTCGAATGCAGCTTATGAATAACTTGCCAAAGACTTAAAATTTGTTTGGTAACAACATGAAACTAAACTTCAAAATTTCTAAACAAAACACCAAAAATAATTATCAGATTATATCTCCTTAGTTGACCAAGAAAATCATAGAATCCTGAATCTATAAAAATACTTGTACTCAGAAACAAAATAGTTAGACCTATACCTAAAATTAAAACATGAAGATTCACACCTAGAATTAGAATATTAAACACCCCAAGCGTTTCTCCAAAAACAGAAATGATTTAAAGTTGTCAATTGGATGACACTACAAAGAAAAATATTGATAAGTATCATCATTTTATCCAATGAAAATATTTTAATATCAAAAAGTACCATGGGTCCTCTAATCCAAATACTTATTTACCGTTAATATAAAAATAACTAAATTTAATTTATAGTTAAATTTAATAAACTTTAACCTATAACTAAACTTTTCCAAATTAAATTTAGACTAAACATTTAATTCCACGCGTTAAAGAATAAAATTTATTATCACTAACCTAACATATAATTTTTATAACAAATTTTAAAATAATAAAATGGAATACTTTCACATGGAGAGGGATGGTGTGGTCGTTGTGGCGGCAGCCCTACTGGAAGGTGGTGGCAGCCTTGCTCCAAGAACATGGCGGCTGCGTGTTTTTCATAGTACGACTTGGTGACAGTTAGTCCAACCGACATAGATGTTAACATTAGTTGTGTCCACTTATTTAATAACTAATGTAATTTGTGTAATGATTTATTTATTTTTTATAATTTATTAATGATACACATCGACTTACCCTTTCTAACTCGTCTATTCTAAATATGAAATCCAAGATACTTTCTCAGTGAAGTGGTATTTTTTGACAAGAAGGATAAAGAAGATCATATTAGTGATCTATAACTTTCTTTTCTTATTAAATTAAAGGTAACAAAAGAAATACAACAAATATAATGTCCTATCGAAAGTATTAAACCCTGTGTTTATAAAATATTATTCATAATACTGTAAATTTTGTCATTGTAAAAGTAGTTTTTTTTTATATATATAATTTGATATCAATTACGTTGCATGATAGTGATTCACCTTATTACCATGAAGTGAAGGCTGAAATTGCTTGACCATAAAATATAATTAATAATTTTTAGTTCCAAAAGTTAGAAGAATACAAAGAATATTAATGAACTAAATTAGAGTATGAGTCGCCTATGAAATTTGCCTAAAATTTCAAAATTTTGGGCTATAATTGGGTACTTTTGACTGATTCTTCGTACACCTCTTCCGTATTGACTTCCTGCACCTCCATAATTTTAACATATTTCCATTTTAGTCTTAAAAAAAATTAAAATAGTTTTTATTGATAGTAATAAATACATTGCAAATTTTACAACCTGCTGCTGTGATGTAGTGAACTAAAAACATTTAGATATAAGACTAACTTGATAATCATCACTACACCACAGTAACAAGTTGTATAATTCACAATACAATTTTTTTTTAAATATATTGTGGATTATACAACCTATAATGTATTTAAAAAAAATTGTATATTGTAGATTGTACAACCGGCAATGTATTTATAAAAAGTTTTGTATTGTGGGTTTTACAACCTGCAATGTATTTAAAAAAAAATTTGTATTGCGGGTTGTACAACCCACAATATAAAAGATGTAGAAAATATAATTTCGAATTATATAATCCACAATGTATTTATTTTTTAATTGTATTGCAGTTTGTATAATCCACAAAGTAAAAAAAAAAATCACAATTATCATTAATTAATTAAAGCTATTTTTATTTTTTTCTCAAATCTAAAATGAGAATATGTGCGAGGTGCAGGAAGAATCAGTCGGTACTGTTTTATATTTGGCCCATGATTGTTTAGGCTTTAAACTTTAAAGCGTGCTAACTCACATCCGAGTGATTCTTTCTCCACCTCCATAACAGGCAAAAGACAATTTTACCCTTAAATTAAAATATAATTTAACCTCACTTTTACTTTTACTCTCATTTAGTTCTTGCAGCGCTGCTACCTCCATTCTGTAACTCCAGGACTTCCATCCTTCTATTATTTCATTTTTTCCTCGATACTCCTCCTATCACATTCCTCATTCCTCCGTTTGCTGTTTCATTTTTTTCCTCCACACTCCTTCTATCATATTCCTCATTCCTAAAGGTAAGTTTAATTTAGGTTTGATGGGGTGCTTTTTTATTTTTTTGAAAATTGGTTTGTACTATAATCTGATATGATTTTTTTTTTAATGGAAGATAAATCTGAATTTGGTATTATATTCTGAATTCTACGTATACATTTTTATATACCTAATTATACAATCCGTAACATTCATTTTCTGATAAAAGAATACATTGCATCCATATATCTATCCTAGAGCAGCTTTCACGTAAACCAAAACTTACCTTCACTCACCCTTGTGAGAGAAGACATGGAGACCATTCATGGGGAATAAGTACTTGGGCAATGAGCTGCATGGTCAAACAATAATGCAGTTTTACATTAAAGGAGACAAAGGAGGTTTTACGGTAAATGAGACATAGGAGGTGTAGATAGTGAGGGAAGAAGGTTGAGTGATAGAAGGATGATGGTTAAATTGTATTTTTTTAACTCAAGATCAAAATTGTCATTTTGGAAACATATCAGGTGCAGGAAGAACCTGTGGAGGTGGAGAAAGAAGCACTCCTCACATCTAATTAGAAGCTGAAATCCAAGTCTCCTTGTTTTTCATTAGAACAACTTGCCCATGCTAAACTTTCATGTTACATTCTATATAAAAGTTTAAATATTTTTTATTTATTTATTGCATTTCTTAGCTAAGAATCCATGATTACCGAGATCCATTTAAAAGATTAAACCTCTTTTAATAAATTAAAATAAATCCTATCTCTAAGACAAGATCTAATTTAATTGAAAGGTTTTTTAAGTGCAATTATAAGATCAAATCATAAAAGAGAAACTTACAATAGATCCCGATGAACACAATATATCCTAAAAATGCATCTAAGTCTTTATGATCAAATCTAATTTTCAAAATCTTTAATAGATATCTTAGATTAATCAAATACACCATAACTCTAATAAAGAGATGTTAAGACCGATGATTTATTAGACAACTTTTGTTGACAAACTTTATTGTCAAAAAGATTTTCGTAAATCCTTGTATAGAAAATCTCCTTCTTTAACATGTTAGACAATAAGTTGATAATATGTAATTTGAAAGAGTTAAAGGATTATAAAGATTTACGCTTTGTATTTTATATTGGTTTTACTATAAAAGAAAGTATATGTAGTTTTTTATAAACTTTGATCAAGTTCTACTACAAATCCCCACTTCAAGATACAACCTAATTATTTTTTGGAACTCAACTACTCCTAACTAAAAATTGATTATTGCTTGGACATACACATATACACACTCCTAGCTAAACATTGAATATTTTTTGGAACAATAACCACTTGTGACTATGATAGGTTTACGAAGAAAGTGATTAAAAGATTACTAAGATGCTATCTAAAGGAATGTTTATGTTGCTAGAAGAATACAAGGTTAAGTTCACTCTTTTAAATTGTTAAAGAACATTAAAGTGTTCTATCAAATAAATTGCATAACATAGAGCACATGATTGTTTTCACTTCAAGATTCTTATGTATATTAACCTTTCTTCTTTCAAATGTCTTCAATATATAGAGGTCTTAGAAAACTTCTTGCAAATCCTTTCTAGTTGTTGAGTAGTCTTCTAGTATTCTTTGTTTTTCAACCTGTGTATGTCCTTGTTGATGAAGAGAGTTGCAAATTGAAGGTGCATTTGGCTCTAAAAAGGGGGGATTGAATGGAGCATGAACTCAAATCTCAAATTACAAAATAAAACAAGGTTAGTGTTTAATAGATTATAGGATAGAGAGAAGTAGATACAAAATTTATATTGGTTCACCCTACAACCAGAGCTACATCTAGTCCTCTTAATCAAATTACACAAAAGCTTTCACTAAACGAGTTTTAACGCTTATCCAAGAATGAGTATTCTACACATTTCCAGGTACGAGTATTCTAGACCCCTCCATGCAACAAATTTTAACGCCACTACAAAAACAAGTATTATACACCTCTCTAGGTATAACTATTTTACATCTCTTTAGGTAAACCATTCTTAATCTCACATTAATGAGAAAAATACTCTCAATAGAGTAAACAATATAAGCTCATAGGGTATACTTCACAGAGTGAAGGATTTTACAATGGTTCAATACAAATCCTTTTTCTGATCGCTCTCAAACAACAAGATATAAAAATGAAACTCGCCCTTAATATTTCTTTGTGTGTTCCTCGTGCATCTCTTGTTCATTTTCTTTATCTTCAATGGTCTTTATATAGCCTCTGGAATGATGACCTTTGAAGCTTGTATCTTTTTTTAATGACAACTTCTACACTAATTCAGTATATTCTTGATTTTCCATCATTTGAAACCATGTTTTTTGTTTCAAATTAGAACATTGAGATTTGATGAATTAGTTTCTTTCTCCATGATTCTTGTTCTCGTCTTTCTCTTTTATGCTCTAAGACAAATATATCACAACTTCAACTTTGATGTAATCAATTTAAATTTATGTTCCTATCTTTGTGTTCTTATCATATGTAACCTTTATCTTTTATCCATTTAAATTCTTTCCTTATCATATTCTTTGATTTTTGAAGCTTTGTTATTCTCAAATAAGTTTTTGGATAAATTTGCATAAATCTTTTGGATAACTAGGTGTTGTAATGTACTTCTCGATTGAACTTTGCTTTCAACAACTTTTCCACCTCTTGCTCAGTGACCATCCTTCTTTCCCCTCACAATTTCCTTTTCTTTTGTGCTATAGGGCAAACATCTTTGTATACGGACAACTTGTGACATGTCACTCGTGAATGTATTTCTAGCATGTCGGTTGCTATACATGCAAACAAGTCCTAGTTAACTTGCAGAATAGTTGTCAAACTTTTCCCGTCATCCCTTACAAGTTAGTCACCAAGACATGCTTCTGTTATCTCCTTCGGTATAATTCAGTTACCTTCATGAACCCTAGGATCTATATTCTCATAGCCACCATTTTTTTCTGCATTGCATTCTTGCATTGCCACTTGTTCGGGTTGGATCTTCAGGTTGGCCATATAACAATCCCTATCAATGCACAAATTACATGAATAGTTATGATATCTTCGTCATTCGATGGAAGCTTTATTGCTAATTGACGTTTAGATATGATGACTCCCAAAGCATTTAATGATGGTCTCTCTAACAAGACATAATATGAGTTCTCAACATCAACAATCAAATATCGAACTTTTATAACCCTACTTGATAAGTCTTCCCTGAACTGAGGATGCAAATCAACATACCCTCTAACGTCAACTTGTTCCCAACAAAACCTACTATTTGTTCTCAATATGGCTTCAAAACATCAACTGATAGTCTCAATCGTTAAAACATCTTCTAATATAGTATATCCACCGGATTACCTTGATTTACTAATGTTTTCATGACAAAGTAATCGACTATCTCAACTATGATTACCATATGGTCGTCTTAATCAAAATCTATTGCTTGAAAATCATTGTCAGTAAAGGTGATGCTTGACATGCTTCTATGAGGCTTCTGAGCCACACTGTTAACAGATTGTACAACTTTGAGGTGTCTTTTCCTAGCTGATCGTATGACCACCCATGATTGTATTAATGACCCCTAATAGTGGGGGATTTTGTCTTCGACCACTCTCATCTTCATGCTGCTTTTCTCCAATTCTAGATTCGATCTTTCTTGGTAATTTCTTTAAACATTCTGACACAAATTTCCAACTTGAATGAGCTTCTTTATTTTATCTTTAACGCCAAACATCCTTTAGTATTGTGTCCATAATTGTGATAAAATCTGCAATACTTACTATGATGAGCATTCGAAGGTGTAGGAGTTTTTCTTAGTATTGCCTATAAATTCATGTTTAAAGCTTCTTCCATAATGCAAGCTTGGTCTACATTTAAAGGAGTGTATTATGTAAAAAGCAGCTTCTGAATTGTCTCTTTAGGCCTTTGATTAGGTCACGAGAATCGACTACCCTCTACTCGAGCATCACAACTTAGTTTCATTGGGAAACATGCCTCATCTCTCATTTGTCTTTGGAATTCTATCAACTCCTCAAGTTCTATGAACTTAGTTGCTCTTCTCTTAACTCATCCAAATTAATTGTTGATTTTTTACACAAATTGTTTGAAAAAGGTACTGGTTTCAATGTTGTTACCATGTGATGCATAACAAATGATGGACTCAAATTCCTAATCTTCAGTGTTATTTTACCAAATATATCCATAAAGGCATTTAGGGCTTCATTCTTTTCCTATATAATATTGACAAGTGTGATTGAAGTCATGTGATGGGGCCGACTAATGATGAATTGAGCTCCAAACATGGCCAAAAAGGTTTAAAAACAATCAATCGAGTACTGAGGTAAGCAGGTGATCCAACTCAGAGCTACTCCCTTTAATGAAGTTGGAAATACTGAACATGGTATGACGTCTTTAGTCGTATAACTAACTTGAGTTGTATAAACATCTATATGTTTATCCAGATCAATAGTTTCATTGTACATTTCAAATGTCGGATTCCTTCAATTATGAGGAAGAGAAACTTCCATTATCCCATCAATAAAAGGATGTCTCCTAAATGATACTAAGGATGTAGAGGTTGTTATAGGTAGGATCTATGTTGCATGGTAGTTGTCATTGGCTAGTTTGGAAGGAAGAGGTCTACTTGACACATCAATTTCTTCTGTTTCAGGTTTAGCAACTACTGATGGGGTATTGTCGTTTTGTTTCTTCAAACGCATGTTTTCTGTGACGTTCAAAATTATTATTGTTAATAATATAATATTAAGTGTAAAAAATTCATTTCCTTTAGTAGATCATTTGGCGGAAGCGGATTATATGCATGGAATATGACTTATGGGTGAAATATTTTTTTTTAACCATGTTGATTAGCTTGCAGGAAAGAAATATTATGAAAATATTTCAAGACATTCATGAGAACCTTTTATTCTTGATGATTATAGTAGGGTTCTTTCTAACAAGCCCATACTTTGCCAGCAAAATAGGATACAAAAAAATGTCAGGAATCTTGTCCTTTACAACCATTCCTTATTATGCAAGGTCCTTTATTAACTAAATTTAAGTGACTGGATCATAAAATAGGATAGTCTTTCAAAATAATCACAACTAATTGTCCGAAGAAAAACTATAGCGCAAGAAAGGGAGTAGTTTCTTATACAAAAATATCTTAAAATCTGATAGGAACATCTTCTAAAATTTAATTAATTTTTATAACTTAAAAATAAAATAGCTTCTTTTTTTAACATATATAAAAAAATTAAATTCTATACACAAACTTTAGACTAACAATCTAAAAACACCATGTTCACGAGGAAAGGGACATGTTCCCTTTCAGCATTATATTTTATTACTTGGCACATAGATAAGGTAAAAAATTTAATAATATTAATCTCTTTAAAAAAGAAGGATTGATCAAAAGATTCAGAAAATTTCCAATTGAAGTAGTTGAACTACCCAGAGTAATATTACTTTACTGTTTAGCTTCTCACCTTGATTAAACCCTAAAAAAAAGTTTCACATTATGGATATTACCTTTGATTCATAACATACTTAAAAACAAAATCAGAGTCCTAAATATTTTCCTCCTAGCATAACAAATATCAAGGTGCGGAGTGATAGATATTTCAATTAATTCATGTAGAAACAGCAGTACAAAAGGGTCAAAATTGAGGTTAATAGTAAATATTTGGCTTGCAAACAGGCACTAGACAGAGCCCAATTGTGGTTGTAACTTAGATTGGTAAAATAGCAAGTTTGATTAAAGGGAAGTAAAAGAAAAGATCACAGACTTTCTAAGCATAATTCAACCCATCAATTTTATGAGGGAAACTTATTTGATGCCAGAAAATAATTGTTGGCAAAGGACAGCCCATGCGATAACTACTCAAAATTTTTCAAGATAAAACTTGAAATTATGGGTTCTATATCATTTGGGATTATTATTTGCTTAGATATCTAGAAAGAAAATTCTGCAAAAGACAAAGTCAAGAAATATAAATACATATCCTTAATCAAATATATGACTTTTAACATGAGCATATGGTCCTACATAATTTAAACATAAGTTTCTTTATTTTCGATAGTTATTTTACAACATAACTACATATTTTACAGTAACTATTGTTATTATTATCCATATACTATCTATTATACATATTTTCTACAAAAGTTTTACCTATTATACATAATTTGTTATTTATTACTATTGAATCTTCACCACATAGGAGTCATAAACAAATTGATGATAGGATTATTTTGAGGGCAAGGTGGCGTACCAAAAGTCACCACTACTGGTCCGTTTAGTATAAGAGGTACATCTTCAAAATTCACAAAGGTAAATGGTATTAGCTCTGCCTTGAAAAGTAACAGATCCTTCCACAATATCAGTCCTCCATTCATGACCCGGAAAGAAGGCTATTATATTTGCTGTGAAAGGAGTTGCAGGATTGGGTGCAACCATTCTTTTATATTATAGGTTCATATAGTAAAATAAAGAGAAAAGTAAGATATACAGTCTTTATATAAAAAGAATTTTTCTAAAAAAAAAAATTAAACGTTACTTTAATTTATTTACAATAAAATCACAATAACTCATAATATAATTAGTATGAAATACAGTAGCAATGAATAGTCAGGATAAATGAACAATTAATAATATCAATCTCCTGTCAATAACACACATTCTCCCTGCTCATTTGAACCTCAAGGAACAAGTTCCTTCAGCCACAAACTATATTCATTAAACCACATCATGATCATGAGTGTGACATATACAATACAAAATTTATATTTGAGAATTAGTATCAACATAAAATACAATTAAAAAAAATAACATGAGGCTTGGGATACCTCACTGTAAAAGTAATTTAAGAAATAGAAGGTAAAATAGTATATCTCTTTTCCCCTTATCTTGGTTTGGAAGATTGTTTTGGAAAAGGGAAAAGTCTGGTGAACGATTAAGTGAATTATGAGATGATGTTGTTTCTTGAGGAAGGTTTTTAAAAAAAGTTTGATGGCTTCTCTCTCTCTCTCTCAAGAGTTTCTTTTCCTTTTGTCTAGCTCCCTGCCTTTGATTCTATCTTGGTGGCTTTAAATAGAGAATGTTTCCATTCATATCTAATGTTTGCATTTAATGTGGGGGTGTTTATGTAATACTTAATGACTTAATGACATAAAGGATGAGCTTCTAGCATTTGAGGAACGTGGTTTTATCCCATGAATTTAAGTTTTGTACTTTTGTTCTTATCTTTTATAGCATGCACCATATATCCTAGTAAATATCTTAATGTCCTTGTACATTGGATCTGTTACCCAACTCTAATTTATTAAACCTAGGTTACTCTGGAACCATACCAGGCTTTTATAAAGGAACTTAACTAAGAGCTTTATCAATTCTGTTTCTTTGACTAGTTAACCTAGCCTGGTTTGGAAGCTAAGACTAATATACACTAATGATGCATGAATTTGAAAATTTGAATTTGTTAATATTTCAACATTATTAATAAGTTAATTCTATACAATTTTTAAAATCAAGTCTAAAATTCAACAAATTATTTCTTTTAACTAAAATAAATTTTCAAAAAGTTTTAAATATTTAATTTTAACCCCTAATAACGTTATTTCAACACTTACATTAATTCAATCAATTTTGACCATACAAAACCAACAAATAGTTTAATTTTAAACAAAATTCTAAGATGTAATGAAATTCAAAAATTTATTGTTTAATCTTGAGCATTCAAAATTTTCTTAACTAAATCTAAAAATTTATATTTATATCTATCTTCACTCTATTAAGAAGAAAATTTCCCATAATGATGTATATAAATACACGAGAATATAATAATAATAATATTAATATTTATTTAAAATTTTATGGATGTTACATTTTACTAATTCAATGCCTCCGTTTCCTCTATATTCTTTCTCTTGATACTTTCAAGTTCCTTGTTCATCTCCATTAACATCACTGTGATGTCCACATGATTCTCGAGGTGGTCACCTGAAGTTTGTCTTTTATTACTGGTCATCTTGATAGTTAACATGAGATATAAACAAAATTGGTCTCATAATCGGTGCTAAAATGTTCTTACCAAAAAGATGTTGTACTTAAAAGATAATAAGATCACTCAAGTCATGATTCCTCAATTAGTGTTCAAATGGTTATAGTAATCTCAATATTTTAGATGAAGAAGATACTGCAAAAGTTCTTCGATAATGAAGTTAGTTTAATATTCAAGAAACTCACTTAGTAATAATAATCTTACTGGAAGCAATAACATCTTATAGTAATAGATAATGGACCTTTGTTCATAAACCTTGCCAAAACTTTGTTTATGGAAACCTATAATTAATAAAAGGTAAGTAGAATAATATGTAGTCTTCATGCTTTCCCTGCTAGTAATGTTATTTCCAACATATATAAATACGGAAATGACAATCTCAATTTTATTATAGCTCTAATTTATATGTAAACCAATATGCGTGATGATTTTTTTTTTTTATCGGTTTACCATTTCTCATAATACTAATACATGTCTTCTCAAGATTTGATGGTATATCGTACAAGATGGTTGAGAGAAATATTTTCTTCTTAGTTAATTGTAAAAGGTGTGTGAAATGCACGTTTAAAAAAAAAATGGAAAAGTGTTTAGAATCTCTTATTGAAAGAGGGAAGAAAGTGAACTTCATTCTCGAAACTACAGACTTTAATTTGTATTATAAAAGCGCCCGAAAGGACTTAACTCCAAATGATCAGATTTCTCAAATTGTTTTAACATAACTAGATGCATACTCACATGTCACAACATTGTTTAGATTGATCTATTTCGAATTTATTTTAACATTAATATATTATATATTATGCATTACTAAAAGGGAAAATTCATAATTATATTTTTAAGGAGTTACTATTTATTTTGGTTTGGAATCATAGAATCTACAAAATTATTTACACACATTAATGATCTCTTAGTCAACGATGCTTTTAAGGATATGTAATTTTGAAATTTAATAACCCAGTAGAAAGAACAAAATATATATATATATATATATATATATATATATATATATATATGTTCTGAATATGAAAAAATTGATATATTTAATAAGAAACAGTACATTATTGAAATAATTAATTTGCTACTCAAAATTTCATTTACATTTAGTTAAGAAATTAAACATCCCAGTTCAACGGCCCATATAATAATATAATGTAAATCGAAGTTATTACTTCCTGACTCCTATATACTAAAAATAAATAAATCTTAAAATATGTGTTATTTTATTTTTTAATATAATATTAATGACTTTTTATGTTTCGATAATATTAATGATAAACAGTAAAATTATAAACAAATAACTGATAATAAAGTTAATCTTTCAAAATTAGTATTCTCTTCCTTCTTTTACTGTATAAAAAACTATAATTAAAACATAATAATTATGCAACAGAAATAGAATAATTAACTCCTATTTGTTTCAATAAAACAAAACCCTTTATTCCTCACATTCACAATACAAGTATATATAAATAGGCCACCTATGAAAGAGAACAGATATTGTAATTTATATGGAATGTAAGTGAGCTCGTGATCATAGGAAGTTGCCCCCATGCAAATATACTCCCTTAGACCTTAGTTGTCATACCAATAATAAAGAACAAAAAATCCTAGACAATACCAACCCCCAATGCACTGGAATTTCTCTCTCAAAATAAACTTCTGATTCTTTAAAACAGTGATTTGCTGTTTCTTTTTCCTTCTGGATTCTCTTTTTTTCTTTTTTCATTATACTGTATCAGAGACCTAAGAAACACCCGCATTTTTGTGGAATAGTGTATCCACAATATTTTTTGGACACATTTTTCAATGGTAACTATAGCTAGAAACTAATCATGTTTTCAACATGGTATCTACTGCTAATCCCACAAATTATATGAATTCTCAGTCACTATGTTCGTCTAGTAATTCATCCACAATATTAATGATAAACCCTATTCTATATGTAACTCTTGAAGTGAATAGAGAAAGGACAGTTTCTTCCCATGTGCACTTCTGCCACTGCAACCCAAAACTTCACTGATTACTCTCTGTTTATATCAGACCTACCCATCTCACAACCCCAAAAGAAGACAAAAACCCACCAACTGCCTTTAAGAACCCCCCCTCTTACACAAAAATAGGACCTCCTTACTTATATTATAGTTGTATATACCTCTCACTTATGTTTCTATCCCAACCACATGCAAATTGAGAAAACCAAACACCCCCTCCTTCCAGATCATTAAATCCATCTTCATTCTTTAGCTTACAAGGGAATTTAAATGTTGGGTGTGGCCTAAGGTTTTCACTGTGTATTTGTGTTCATGTGAAAGCTACGTTTGAATGATCATGCTAGGTGCAAATGTCAAAAGGGTGTTCCATCAAATTGCCATTTAAGGTAAATATCGCAAAGAAGTTCCCAGAATGCTCGCCTTGTGGCCTGCAGCTATTTATGTAACGAACTTCACCACCTAGGGTTAGAGTTTGTAGGGGAATTGGAGTTAACTTCTCGTTCTCCCCAATTCATGACTTTACACTCTTGGTATACTTGGTAGATAAGCGAGTCTCTCAAGAATACTAGCTAAAGTTCAATTTCTTACCGTATGTATGAAAAAAAGAGAGACAAATTATAAGATTTTTTGAATTATTTTTGGTCAATACACTGAGAATTACTCTATGATAACATCCATTTGTGGATACAATAAAATTGCTTTGAATTTTTTTTTATTAGAAGATACTGTATTCACTTCTGGTAATATCTCTATCTCGAAAGAATATTATAGTTTTAGAATGTTGACCGAATGATATACCTTCAAAACTGTATAGGTACGTGTATACCAAATTCTCACACGTACACAGAAGAAGAAACCAAAAACTTGCGTAGTTAGCGCCTGTGAGTCTGTGAGGGGAGATAATATTCTCTGTGTGATTATTAAAATGCAAAAGCATATTATGATAGGCAATATTTTATGGGGGAGTAGGTGGCAAATTTTGGAGGGATTTAGAAGAAAGGTAGATAGAAAAAGGTGAGAGAGAGAAGGGAAGCAAATGGATTTGAGTAAGGGATACTACCAAATGCAACAGATCTGAGGTGATGAGAATAATACAAAGGAAAAGGGAATCAATGTTGGGATGTATCTGACTTTATGCGGCTGTGAAAAGCTCAATCAGTGTGTTTTCAAGGGTTAGTTTAGTTGTTTGTCTGATGGAATGTCAGTGAGGTACCGAATAGGAAAAAGGGTTCACATTATTCCATGCACTTCTTATACACTTTCAGTTCCTTCACCCCTTAAACCCCACACAAATAATGCCCTAATCTCACTACTATTTTAACAGTTTTTACACACTGTAGATTCTCTCTCTCTCTAAGCTTGATTCCATGCCTACACCTATCAGAGATATGGGAATTTGAAATTCATGTGTTCAATTTAGTTGTCCACATGCAGAACTACGCCACAAAAGCATTTGTTTTGTTCCATTATTAGAAGACCTTCTTGTATCGGTTTTCTTCATTGACAAAGGAAATAGGGAGAACTCTTCTGTGGAGAAACTGGGTATATATATATATATATATATATATATATATATGGCTCAAGCAAGATATTCCTCTAGCCATGAGGATAAAGATAAGAAACTCAACCTACACTGGAAGTGAAAAAACCTATTTAACTTTTGAATGTAAACAAATAAGTACCAATGCAAGAAAATTTGAATCGTAAAAGAATTAGCATATTTTTTAGTGTTCGAAGTATGCAGCCAGCTAAATGTTTGTCTTTACATGAAAACTTTCAGAAGATCTCATAGTAAAAATCGATGGAACCATCAAAGTTACAAAGTCATTTAATCTGCATTTATTGAAAACAATCCACCGTTTGGCCACTATCTACTAAAAGGAAGTTTACAAGCCTGTCAATATAATTGCAGCATTGTTATCACGACACTTTGCAGATATGTATCAGAGGCCCTCAGGAGATCCAATCAAACATGATGAAAATCTTCCTTAACTGTGAGGTATCAAAAGAAGTGAAAGCAAACTAGGATGAACATAAAAAGAGAATAAATTTATATTCATTAACAGTGGGGTCGTTTTCTATTTATGCTACTTGCTATACCTTGGACTTGTTACCAAGCCTTAACTCCAGATCTAGCTCTTCCACTGAGCTAGGGCTAAATTCAAACATCTTTGGCTGCACGTGATGTCTATCAACTGAGCTTGACTTTGGGGAAAATGGCGATGAGGAAGCATCTGTTTTCCTCTTCTTGCAACTGATATGATCTGCCTCTTTAGTACTCTCAAACTGCAAAGATGGGTGAGTACTGTACACAACTGAACTCAGGCTCATATTCCCATCAATATCATCATTATCCCCCTTATAACCCCTACATCTAGAATCCATTAATCCCTTGGAGGGTTTCTTCGTATCAGCTTGAGGATGGAACTTACATGAATATAATCTATGATCTTCAGCTAAATTTGGCCAAGATTCAGAAGAATTATTACAGACAGGAGAAATCTTGTGGAGAATAGTGGAATCATAAAATGGAATCATGGTTTCCTCTCTGTAGTTACCACTATTAACTGATGGAGCCAATAAGGGCTTGGAATGTGAGGGTGAAGAAGGTGAAGCAACAAAATCAGGATAAGAATTAGGTTTACTTTTTTTGTAAGCCAATCCACAAACAGGAGAAGGGTATAGGTAATCATCCAAAGAAGCAAAAGGACTTTGAACTGGCTTATGGAGTTGAGTTTCAAGGTCATGGCATAGAATTTCATTGTGGGGGCTAGAGGGTTGTTGCTTTAGTCTTGCTCTATCCCTTCTATGAACATTCATGTGGCCACCTAGAGCCTGTGCTGACCTAAACTCTCTTCTGCAAAAGCTACAAGAGTATGATCTTGGAGGCCATACGCAGCCACCAAGAGAATTAGCAGCATCTTCTGCAAAAGCTTGTTCTTCCCATGAGTCACCATAGGAAGGGTTGGTTGGTGAACTAAGACTAGAGCTCAAAGAGTACTTCCTCTTTGTCCAACATTGACCCTGTTCCATTGGAACACAAACCAAAAATATTACCCAAAACCCTTACGAAAAGAACAATATGGAGAAGAGAAAAGGGTGGATATGTATGGATGAAGAGGGTTATGCAAGTGATCCCATATTTAAGCAAGGAATTGAGAGTCACATGAGTCTACTATCTTGGGATCTTAGAGATAGGGATTGCTTGAAGGAGGTTTTTGTGTGAAAGATGAAGTGGTGGGTACTCTAACCTTTTTGGTGTGTTGTTTTGTGTTTGGTTTTCCAACGAAGTCAAAGAAGAGACACCACAATGAATAATAGTACTCACAAGTTCCCTTATTTCTGCTTTTTCTTGGTGAGGAGAAGCAAAGTAGAAGAAGCCATGAGTTTGAAAGTTACCGATGTGGGACCTCTAATCTCTTACATAACATGAGATGAGAGGTGGGCTTGGCCACTGTAGTACTGACTTAACTCAAAAAATCTGACTGCAATCTCCTCAGAGAGATCCACCAGTGTGTTGTCTTTTTTTAATATACTTGCTTTTCATTGTACAGAACATTTAATATATAGGGTTTACATCTGTACTTTTTTTAATAATACTAATAATAATTTTATGATAGTTGTAACCTTCCATAAATACATAATTTTTATCATGTGATTATAATTAATCCCATTTTATGATCCAGACAAACTCTGTTAAGGATAACTAATACAATTTTTAATGAAGGTTAATTATTAATAAAGCTAGTAAGCACTCCATCCATCCTCATTCATAGTAAAAATAATATTTCCTATCGATAGAGTTTACACCAAATATTATTTATTCAAATATCATATACTCCATTAACTAGTTACAAGCTTGGCTTCTTGAAAATTTGAAATTAATGTCAATCTCAAGAACATTGGGTAAAAATATTATTATTTTTTCTAATCTTACAAAGTTTCCTGCTATTGGGGTTAGGTTGTTTAATAATTGTTTTATGGACTGAGGTTATCTATTTTCATATTTGTTGAGTTTTTAGTTTTTAGTTTTCTATTTTCATTTAAATTCTATGTTTGATAAAACAATGTACTTGTAATCTTTAATAGAAGAATAATCTTATAGATTTTAAGAACTACATTAATATAAATAAAACTTTAACATAATTTAAAAATTTTATTTGCAAACTTTTAAAATATATTCAAATATAATTGTTCTCTTCACCATTACAATTATGATTCAAAAATTAACATCAAATTTGTTTAGCCATTAAGAGGGTACAATATTATTTTACCAACGAGTGATTGATGTATGATTCTTTTTAGTAAGAAGTTAAATTCAAATATTATATAAGAAAACACTTCGAAAAGTTAATCTTTTTCACAGCCATATGAAGGAATTCAATCAACTACCAAGAAATTACTCTTTCTATATTTTTTTATACCGTTTCCAATAAATTTGTTAGAGAAATTTGTCCGCAGACCCTAAATGGAACGAAAATTCATTGATCAGTTAGCCAAAAAAAAAGAAAAAAACTGCGTAAATGGGAAAAAGGAATTTTTTGTTCGTAGGGGACAACAAAATATTGAAAATATTCATTTCTTCAAAATAACTGTTTACTGTATCTTTTCCTTACAAGTTCACATTTTTGCTTAAATTAAAATTTAAACGTGAATTGCCTGGCATGTGAAATTCATATTTTGAAACAAAAGTATAGCGATTTCAAGAAATATGTACGTAAAAGTTATGATAATCTAGTATATTTATTCGCCCTTTTAATATGATTTAACTTTCTAAACTTACCTTATTCAACTTTTCTTCAAACAAGTTATTTAGTCTGACTTCCTTTATCAGTTTAATGTTTAATTTGTACCGTATTTTATATAAAATTGATTTTTATGTTAAAACATACTACAAAAAATATAACCTTTTGTGACAAAAAAATTAATGATAAATATAATTTTTGTCACTATTGATATATTAATTGGTACAATACTTTTATTTACCACAAATACTACTTACAATAATAACAAATTTAAAAAATGTCATAAATATTATTCAGAATAGTGACAAAATTAAAACATGTCACAATATTTATATTTAAAAATTACACATTAATGCGTATAAATTAATAATGATCATATAATATAAGATATCATATAATAATATTTTTAATTTATATTACTAAGTTTTTTTAAAACAAAAGTACTAAATTTATTCTACTTTAAAGTTGAACCTATAACCTTTTATTTAAAAAGGAAATTATAGTTTCATTCTACCATTTTACAATTATGATACTTATTTTGATATTTTATTATCTATTTAAATCTTTATACTTTTTTTTATTATGGTATTAATAATATTCACGTCAAATTTATTTTTATTGTTTCATTTTAAAATTACAATAATATTTATGTCATAAATTCATTTAAATTTATGTTCTTTTTCATAAGACACTAATATTTTGTAGTTATACAAGATATTAAATTTATTATTATTTTGTATATTAGTTCTGATTATTTTTTTTAATTTGTCACATTCAATAAAAATACAAAATATACATGTCACAAATAATTATTTATTAATATAAAATATCACATGATAAAATTATTTTTATTTTAATAAAAATATAATTGATAAAAATTTATTTAATGCGTATAAATTAATAATGATTATAACATTTGTTTTTCTTTTTTATCCATATACTTATACTTTTATACTTTTTATTATGATATTAATAAATAATATATTCACTTTAAATTAAATTTATTACTTGAATTTAACATATAAAATTTAAATTATCTAAACTATTCTCTCTGTATATATAAATATAAAAGTAAATAATAGTTATATATATATATATATATAAATGAGTGGAAATAAAAAATAAATATGATTCATTTAAATATAGATCATTGAAAAAAATATAAGTAACTAATAACAAAGTTTGTTTTCCAAAATGATATAAAACAATAATCAATTTTCATCACTATCATCTTCATCAATAATATTATTTTCTTCATTATCTGTGAAATCAATACTTGTATCATCACTTCCTTCGTTGTCGTCCTCATCAATAACTTTCGTATACATCATTGGATTTCCATTAGTTGTAGTTTGGGCTAAGTCACTTCTATCCAATGAAAACCCATGTCCATTATCTAACACATTAAATATAAATGAAATTGAGCCAATGTCTTCGTTTTTTTGACACGCCTCATTTTTATCTTCTTCCGACATATCATACCAATCTCGAGTCTTTGTTTTCACTACTACTAGCCAATTAGGGTCTTTGGTATCTTTAACATAATATACTTGTTGAGCTTGACTAGCTAAGACATATGACTCATTAGTCCTTCATTTACGTTTACTATTAACAAGAATAAATCTATATTTGTCTTCTTTATATCCTCTCCCCTTGAAATACACATCCCACCAATCACATCTAAATAAAATAACGTTATTTCTACCAGAGTAACCTAATTCAATAATATCTGTCAAGACACCAAAGTAATCTAAATTACCTATATTCTCATCACCTCTAACTAAAACTCCACTATTTTGTGATTTCAAACACATATCTCGATCCTTTATATTAAACCTCCAACTATTTATCAAATAACTTGTATATCGAAAAACAAGTGAATCTGGACCACAAGCCAAGTGGAATAATGACTCATTTATTCTTAAGTCGCCTTCTCTTTTCAAAAGCCCAACCTATTGAAAAAAAAAAGATAAATGTGCTTAACCTATTTAATAATAGTCAATCAGATTTAAATAATTCTTACATATTTTTTGAACCATTGAAAAAATTCATTTTGATGTCTTTGCTCCACATTTTTTGAACCT
>Ga0209700_105047_pt1 | contig 22886 bp, 18 predicted proteins | sample SiratroredBW_FD_187528 | JGI IMG/M metagenome (GOLD analysis project Ga0209700, IMG submission 187528) | Root nodule microbial communities of legume samples collected from California, USA - Siratro red BW (SPAdes) (version 2) | ecosystem: Host-associated > Plants > Roots > Nodule | place: USA... | reverse complement strand
CTAATTTTACCCTCCTTTTTTATTTCAGTAACAAAGTCACCATGACGTCGGTTACGTGGTCCAAACCGACGTCATGTGATACTTCACCACGTCGGTTAGGGCATATTAACCGACGTGGTGCATCAGCGCCATTTTAAAATTTAAAATTTTTGAATTTTAAAGTTTAAGTGGGAATTCAATGGCGGTTTTTTTCTGTAACCGACATTATGTTGTTCATTTATTTACAAAAAAGCCACCGCGTTTTGGATAACGTCGTTTTTACTTTTAACCGTCATTGAAGGTAGACGTTAAATGTGTATTTTGTACTAGTGAAGATCACACTACTATGGTGCAAAACCCTGTTGCACTATGTCAAGATCAACCTAAACTAGTGCATAACCCTACTGCAACCCTACAAGAAAGTAAACCCTATACACTTATAGACCCAATACACCTTTAATCAATTGAAAAATTGAATGCAAAACTTAGTATTGCAATTGCAACTCAAAACCAGTCAAGAAGAATGAATTGTAGTGACTTACCTGAATTATTAAAATGAATAAACCAGTACAGAACAATCGCAATTAAGGATGGGCTCCAATAATCCCTTTCTTAGTTCTTCTTGAATCAAAAACTATTTGGTAATCAACAATTTTTGTTTCTGATTGCTATTCTCAAAGCTAAAAATTTATCTCACTGTTTTTTCTCTATATATGAAAATGTTTTTGAAAGCCTTTTTATAAGTGTTCAAAACAGTTTAAAAATCTGTTAGTGTTGTAAAGATAAACAATCTATTGAAACATTCTTAAAACGTTTTTGACAAAAACAACTTAGTCCATACAATTTTATAATTGAGAACATTAAGGACTTTTAGAGCTCATACCAATTATATATGATGCATGCACATGATTTAAACAAAACACACACACAATCTAAGACCTCTTCAAGTCATCTTTGTCTTGGCTTGAGTTGGCTTCACCAAATACAAAGACATCAACAATATTAACAAATATAATCTCGTAGATACTGATACGCATTCCCCGATTGATTGTCTAATGCATTAAAGAAGGTAAGGTCATTTAATACATTGAACATAACAAGACTGTCCATCGCATCTTAATAACAAAGTTCTTTCTCATTTATGCACATGTAAATATTTCATTAGTAAGCACTTTATATCTTATAGTGTTTGTTATCATCAAAATCTCACAAATTGCTTATATATATAAGACTCTCTAGTGGGGTAAAAGTCCACTAGATGTGACTAGAATGTCTAGTGCTTCAATATTCTTTTCTTTGAAGAATGTCTTCTTATAGCCTTTAGAAAAATAGTCATTGCATGCCTTTTTTGGCCGTTAAGTAGTCCTGAATTCTCTTTGTTGTTTTCTTTCTTCTTTCATAAATGTCTGATGAACACTTATGTTGAAAAGAATTAAGTGCATGACATGGACCATTAAACTCTCTTATCTTCTTTACACTGCCTCTTTGATAGCTGACAATACTTATCTTCCTCGGCAGTAGATTCTTTTATATCAAACATTGATTAAAAGTGCACACCGTACAGGAAACACAACTGAGACAGAGTTGAAACTAGTCCTGTTAGAGAAGTTGGACATTTCAGCTTTAACTCATATTCCTAGGTATTTTGACTGTTGTTGCTTGTCAAAAATCTTCATATGATAGATGTATAAGACATTCTTGTTTCTTTAGGCTTAACTTTTGGAATATTCTTCGTGCATGCCATCTTGAAGTCTTGGTTTGTTCTTATCGTTTGAATGATCTTTATTTAACTTATTAGATGAACTGGAACTTGGCTCGATTGTTTATTAGACGAAGCATATGCATTTATGATTTAATTAGCGTCTATCAAATGCAATTGCTTCACCCATTCCAAGTACTAGGCTTGTTTTGCTACATGTATTCCAAGCGTTACGCTTATTATATTTTTAGTACATAATCAAAATATTTTTAAGGTATTATAATTTTGCTCTAACACACCCTTCAAAGTGAAGTTTATAAAATTGAAGAATTAAATGGCAGTCTTCTGGCAAGGACATGGAGTGCAACTCATTTGAAAATGTATTATAGTTAAATCATTGCAAAAATGTACGCTATAAGATGATGGTGTACTCTTTTTCTTTAAATTGGTTTGTATCCCTAAGAAAGGTTTTGCCTATAAGGTTCTGGTGAGGCACAATCTTATGTAAAATAAAATTTTATTTCACAGAGAGTTTCTCCCATTTCATTAAAGCAAAGTTATTCAGTATACATAATATATCAAATCAAAGTTATTTGGTGTATAAAGTTAAGCACATTAAATCAAAGTTATTTTGTGTAGTAAAATAATTAGATGATTAACACATTATGTCAAAGTTATTTTGTATAATAAAAGAAATCAAATCAAAGTTATTTTCCTGTATATAGTTGAACATATCGAATCAAAGTATTTGTGTATTAAAAGAAATTGAATCAAAGTTATTTGATTATATATAATTAAACACATTGGATCAAAGTTATTCAATGTAATTAAACACACTAGATAAAAATTATTTAGTGTAGTTAAACAAATTGTATCAAAGTTATTTGATGTCATTGAATAAAATTATTAGGTGAACACTTATAAATCATGAGCTCTAAGTTGGATACAAATACATTTTAATCATTAACTAATTCCTCATCGATAATGTCCTTTCCTAAATTAATTTCATTTACATAAATGAAAGGTGAAAAATACAAAGCATGGAACATTACCTTCTTAAAATCCTTGGCCTAACCTTCAAGATTGGCGATGGTAAAAGATCAGTGGTGGTAAGCTTGACATTCTTGACTTTCGAATCAGTTGCACATTTTCTCAATGTTTTCTTGGAGACGGTTTGTGCTAGCCTTGACTTGTTTCAATTTTCCTTTTACTTCATTGACATCATCTAAGCTTTTCTTCAGGATACTGAGCTCGAGTTCAAGATTATTGATTCTTCTGTGACCTTCAACAATCTCTGGTGACTTATCCAAGATAGCAAGATCACACTCGACTTTGTCCTTCTCCAAATCTTAGTTTACACATTTTAGATCTTGTACTTTTCTACCATCTAAGCATTGTCACTAGCAGCTCCTTTCCAATAAAAAATAATTGTCGTACACCTCACTAACATGATTTCAATACAATCGAAACAACCCATTGATCTTACAACTTTGAGTAGATTGATATCATAAGGAAAACCATCACCATTGGTCCTCAGTTGGTTAACCTTCATATTAATATGCACAATGAGTTGGAATTGGTCACGGATGTTGACACATGGTCACCCCAGGTTAAAGGGCCTTCTTTTCTTCTAATAAGAAAGGGAACATGGCTTGCTTACTTTTAGCTAAATGGTGAGGGATGGTTGGTGTAGGCATATCTCAGCGATGTTTGACCTGAGAGCACATAGCGTTGCCTTGAGAACCAATAGTTTGAACTTGGGAGCCAACAATTGGGTTAGTTGTTGTTTACATTGAGATCACATTGTTATAAGACACACCGTATTGACAAAAAAAAATAAAAAATAAAAAAAAATAGACTCGACCCCATGAAAGGTCGCAACACATCAACCTTTAAAAAATGGTTGTAAAAATACAACCTGGGAACTAATTACTCAAGCTAAAACTCAACAAAACACTAAAACTTGTTCATCTACCAACTCATTTATGGATTTCAAGCTTAGACGACTTATGTACCGACTCACTCTGTGATGTTCGAAGATATATTTGTAAGTGTACATAACAACATATTTTTTTTATCTGAAAAATTAGGATATATATATATATATATCTATATATATATATATATATATATATAATAACCACAATTGATTATAACTAATTGAATGACAAGTGTAATACCCTAGAAAATAACTTTAAAATATAAACATATTAAAAGTTATAATTTAACTTTAGATGTAAATAAGATGATACCTAAATATATATACTTTTTAAAAAGAGAAAAGTTTATATAAATAGGAAAATCAGTATTCAGGTTTCATTTTTATAAAAACCATCATCTCTCTCAAAAGCGATTCTTCCCCTTTTCTCTGTCTTCTCTCTAAAACTCCGCCTTCCTTCCTTATCAGACTTACAATTGGAGATCACCCTTAGATTCCTGGCATTGAGTAGAGCAAGAGTGTCCAATCAGATTCATAAACAAAGTAAGTTTATTTTTTGCTCATCTTCCTTTGAGTCGGTTTTAGGTTAATTCCATTCTTGGTAGGGATATTTTGCTTGTGACCTCTATGGCATTAGAATGAGTCTCAGTTGGTCCATTGTTCTAATAGTGTAGTTTGATCATTGATTAGAAACTCTTGGTATAGGTCAGCTTGTCCATGATTTTAGATTTTTAGAACTCCTTTAAGGGTCACTACTTTATACAAGTAATGGAAGCTAGTTTGAGTGTTTTTAATAGATATTGTGATTACATGTTTTAATGAGTATGAATTGGATGAATCTGAATAAATTGAATGAGTATGTTATGATGTAGTATAAATGTTTGTGAATGATATGAAATGGTGATCGAGGCATACTATCTTCAGGAAAGGAGATACCCGTGTTGAGATTGTTAGGATGTTCATTGTTTGAGGATTTGTCGAGATGAAGGATACTAGGTAACTTATAATCATATAGATGAAGGATACTAGGTAGTGAGAGTTGAAGGAGGTCTGTTTAACCAAAACTGCAGTTTGAAAGAGTTGGTTAAGACATGTATATGGATTTACCATGTCATATGAGATTATGTTCATTTGGATTCACAGTTGGAAGGGTCATCTGACAAGTGCAAGCCTCTGACTCTAACTCAATGCATAATTTCTAGAAGTAGAGAGTCTAGTGTTTTTGTATGTGAGTCAGTATATACACGATATGAGTTATTGTAGAGATGTGATAATGGCAATGTGATGTATGAGATGAATCATAAAAGTATGATGTTTATAGTTTAGTTGAGATAGGAATTTAATTTATGAATATACATTTCTTTAAACTTTTTAGCTTATCCTTATTTTTGTGTGGTGTTTATTTTATTTTTTTAAATCTGCGATGATAGTGTGTTACATGTGGGCAGAGAATTTGACAAGTGGTGTGACTCCTCTTGATGGAGAAGTTTAATTTAGTTTTATTTTTTTTTGTGATTATATGAAGATATTTTTATTAAATCTCGCATAGAGAAGTATATTTTGAAATACTATTATGAATGTATAGAGATTTGTATTTAGGCTTATTACAAAATTTCTATGCGATAGAGTTCCTATTATCTAAAAAATATGGGATGTTACAACAAGTACTTGGTAACTATCTATACCTTTTATTTATATTAATTATCTTTTAGATATTTCAGCGTAGGTTCAAAAGCATAAATACATATTGATCCCATTAGGAGTATTGATTTAATTATCTCATTACTTCAATACTCATATGTTCTATAATTTTTCTAATTCTTACTCACTTGAGTGTTGAGAAATCTTCAACAAGTGAATGTCTCCTCAATTTTCATCAACAACTTGGTGATAAATCTTTGGAGGCTCAAGCTCAACTTCTAAAAATAGCTCTCTCTGTCTCGAGAGAACCACCATAAATCTTTTATGCTAAAATATCTAGCATAAATCCTTTAACTAATTTATTTATTTACTTTTTATTATTTTATTATAAAAAATATTGGAAAAATCATATATTACTGTAGCAAATCTTCACAATCAATTATATACCTGTTTAAGACTGGGTATTGTTTTCACTAATTCCACTTTTTTCACTACTTTGAGATTATATAAACAGTATTCCAAGTCTTTTTTAACTTTCTTTTCATTTATTGGCAAATCTTCCTTATTAAACCGTGCGTGATTATTGAGATTATTTATTTTCAGCGTATTTATTAATTTCTTTGTCGTGATGCCAAACTGGCCGTTATGTAAAAATTTAAGGAAGCCTTTTTTTTTTTTTTTTTTTTTTTTTTTTTATAACTTGCAGAAACTACAAAGGTTAATATATTTCAAGAGATTAAAAACATGTTGAAAAATTTGTAATTTAAGATAAACGTACTTTACAAAATTAAGACTATAAACTTCCAATCAATCACAGAAACACACAATAATTCAATGGATATAGTGAACCGAAGCAGCTTGTGTGTGAGAAATATTCTTGGGTTCCTTCTGTGAATGTTGTCATTTCACAAATTTACGAACCTTTCAAATCAGAGACTACCCCTTCTAGGAATCATCCACACACAGGTGCTTGTTCAAACCATGACAAAGACCCTATCTTCCTCTTCCTGTTTCAACCATGACCTTGACTTAGACCAAATTTTGCACTTCCCTTTATGTTTGAAACACTTCCATTGCCCTTTTGAGACTTTACTTCAAATACATGCTTCATTGTTATCATGGGAATCCGTGATTAATTAACCTTCTTCTGATTTGATGGTCCATCCCTGATTATTATACTTCTGTTTGTTTGTGTCCCTACAACCATTTTATGTGGGTTGCCTTTCAAATAGTAAGTTTGAGGCCAATGTAATTGACTACCAAAGAAGCAAGTTTGCTTGTCATGTGAATAGTTTGAAAGACGTATTTCTGAAAAATAATTTTCAAGGAATAAAATTTTTTTATATAAAAAATCATTACAACTGTTCTTCTGTAAGGGACATTGGGAATCATTTGTAAGAATTTTTTTTCTTACATTTTAATTATTTCAATGAATTTCATGAGTTTCTATGAGTATTCTTTTATATTTATTAGAATTGTATGCATTGAGTGTTTAATTAAACTCTTAAGTGTCGCCTAATTAATTAATCTCACAAAGTATGTTTTATGTTTTTAATTTTTATCGATACTAATACGAGTGCTTGTATGATAATCTAAAGGAATAATATCTCCTCCATATCATATTATTTAATAATTATATAACAACTTAAAAATATAACATCATATCATATTATTTAGTAATCATATGATCACTTAAAAATATCTTTTCATTTCACTCGCTTATAATAAAGTCTTTTCATTTAATACTCTCTAGCACTAATACATTAGCTTTAAGTTTTCATCATTCAAATAAGCTATTTTCTTAACTTTTTAAAAATATTATTTATAATTATAAAATAGTAATTTTAATCTCAACTTCTCAAAACCAAAATTTTTATCTTTCTTTTTTCCTTTCAAAATCCCTATGGTATCAAACAAACAAATTATAGCTTCACTACCAAATTCTAGCTTTGAAAGTCATGCGCTCATGTATATCACAGATTTCAATACAAATTAATTACGTGTCGTCCAAAGCCAGCACCAAACCCAATTTCACAAGTCACAAGCACACCCTACTCTTCCCTACCCTTGATTCTTAACTCTATAACAAACCACTTAAATAACAAAATGAAAATTAAAAAAAAAAATTGGCACAAACCATAGCAATTAAATGACCATGAGAGTGTGTAAGGAGACCAATGGTTAAGAAAGTGCGACAACTAACAAGCCAAATCAAACATCATGTAAAAGTTACTTCGGTTGGCTTTGTCACTTTCCACTGTGCCCCTAAGAAAGTTTCTTATCCGCAAACCTGTTATGGCAAGTTGCTACCTCTTCTCTTACTTTTATCTTTGCAACCCTTTCATCTTCTCCATTTCACAAGCAAGAAGACCAGAGAACAAAGAAGACAGAAGAAATAGAGAGAGAAAAAAGAGTGTGAGAAAATGGGGAGGGGAAAGATTGAGATTAAGAGGATCGAGAACTCCAGCAACAGGCAAGTTACCTACTCTAAGAGAAAGAATGGGATCCTAAAGAAGGCTAAGGAAATCACTGTTCTATGTGATGCACAAGTTTCCCTTATCATCTTTGCTGCATCTGGGAAGATGCATGACTACATCAGCCCTTCCACCACGTAAGGATCTTAATGTTTGTGTACAACTTTTCTTGTGTTTCTCATGTCAAGTTTGTTCTTTGTGTCCCTTTTAATTTCTGCTCTTGATTCATAAAGGGCACTTTTATCAAGGGGCAAAGTGCATGCAAATAGTACTATTTGATTGATCTACAACTTAAAACTCTTACTTTTTGGTTTTTGTTTTGGTTGATGAAGGTTGATTGACATATTGGAGAGGTACCACAAGACCTCAGGGAAGAGGCTTTGGGATGCCAAGCATGAGGTTGGTTAATATATAGCTCCTGTTTTGTGTTTGCTTTCGATTTGCCCAAAGGAAAATATGACCTACTTTTGCTAAAACTATGCTATGGAACATGAACTATGAATTCTCTGAGTAGATCTAAATTTGGGTTGTACCTTCTCTCTATATATGAGTATTATATTGTTTTTTATTATTATCAAAAAAGAGAAGCAGGAACTACAAGAAATGTAACATCTATGAACAGATCTGGCAGTAAAACGTTACTCACTTGCTTACTTTTTTCCTTGCAAAAAAATGAAACAACCACTGAACATATATGTATAGGAATAAAGACTTTATATGCAAATTAACGTCTTTCAAACTTGATGGATCTCTACATTGTCTGACATTAGAACCAGCATAGAGAGCCAGATCTACTCCAAATAGCCCTTTCTTTTGAGAATTTCTGGCTTTTTTCAACATCGTACTCCCTTCTATTTTCTATGCTTATTTTTATTTTTTTAAAGAAAGACAACTAGTGTTTTAGGGTTTGTGACAACTAATGTTGTTGAACTCAGAACCTAAACAGCGAAATAGAGAGACTGAAGAAAGAGAATGACAGCATGCAAATTGAGCTCAGGTATATTATTATAACATTAATTGCATCTTTTGAAGCCATTTAACGATCTTATTTCTCTGTCTCTCTCTCTCTCATCTTTCACCAACTTATACATTACAGGCACTTGAAGGGGGAAGATATAAACTCTCTGAACTACAAGGAACTCATGGCCTTAGAAGATGCCTTAGAAACTGGACTCGTCAGTGTTCGTGAGAAACAGGCAAATGAATCTTCAAGAAGCTAAATTTTTAACTTTTCCTGGTTTCTGCTATTCCATGTTTAGAAAGGTTTAAAAACTGTATATAATTAAAGTATGCAGAATTTGTTTAACTAAACTTCTCCCTAAATACTTGCATGAAAGTGAAAAAATAAAATAAAAAAAACTATTCAATAAACTAAAAAACTAATTCGTGAGTAAAATTTTATTTTGAAAAGGCTAATATGAATTATTTTCTAAAAAATATGTGCAAAACAGTTTTACTTCATAGAATAACTTTTTTATTTTGTTTGTTTATTCTCTTTTCTTATAAATGTTTATAAAGAAATTTATTTAAATATAACCATAGTATATAACTTCTGTTGATAAAGAGTGTATTTAGTGTCCATGGTAGCTAATTGAGTTTAGTTTGTGCACTGAAAACTCGTATGGAAGCCAAAATCAAACGATATACATTATCTGACAGATGAACTTATTTTTTCTCTGCAGATGGATGTGTACAGGATGTTCCGGAGAAATGTACGTGTAATTGAAATCTTTGATTTATACTATTCTAATAATGTGTGTGTGTGTCTATATATATATATATATATACACACATATATATATTGAAAACAAACTTTATCACTTTTTCTGCTCATTGCTGTTCAGGACAAGATCTTGGAGGAGGAGAACAGGGAACTTAATTTTCTCTGGGTACGTAATATATTACACACACCCACTCTTTTAATGCAAGGTTACTTCCAAACAGCACTTCTAATACCATGAAAAGTTCCTAATGTCATTTCCTTTCCATTCTAAAACTATATTACTTAGAGTTTTGGTTATTTTTAATATAATTGGCATTTCAAGAATTCAAGGTTTGCCAAACTTTTTTTTTTGTAGTCACATCTAATAATACATAATTAACTCCAAAAGTATCTCATAAACTCGTTAAATAAATTAAAAGAGGATTTAATAATGTATTTTTTAGGCAAGGTATACATTATAGAGTTGCTTTAAAGTGAGGTTATGGATATGCAAGAAACTTTAATATGGTGAGAAATTGCATGAAAATGAAGCTCATGTCACCACATTTATGGCCCTAATCCGGTTTCAATGAGTCCAAAAACTTATATGTTAATTACAGTTATAGATTACAGTTTTGTTTAAACTTATAGATTACAATCTAAACCACGAGTTATATGTTAACCTTGATGCGTAATAGTATTAAAATATAGGGAATTTTCTTAAATGACAAAATTTAACTAATATATTTTGCTTCTGGAGTTATTTTTTTTCAAAATCCCCACCTCAAAAACAGTAAATAAATAGAAAAAGATAAAACATTTAATATGGTCTTGTTCAATGTTATGTGTTAGATTCTATTAGTCTTACTCTCTGTGTGCGTGTCAATTCAAAATGATAAGAGCTAATTTGGTTTAGAAAATTAACATAGCGTGTATTTTTGGAAGAATGAAGAATGAATCGAGGGCTTTCTTCCACAAAAAATCTCACTACATTTGATCACATGTATAATAGACTACATTTGATCACCTTCTCAAGATTTAATAAATATCATAATCAAAAGATGTATTTTAACTGTAAGTAATCAAGAAGAATTAAAGTTCCCTCTTTGATTTCTTTTAATATTTTAAAAATAACAATTTTCCTTATTTTTTTTTTTTAAATATGTAGTAGGATAGTTGTATAGCTATTGAATTCATAGTCTTACCAATCATGTATTACAAATCTCAAAAGATATATTAAAAAAAGAAGAAATATAAAGTTTTATAGAAGGACTCAGTCAAAATCTAGACCAAAATTTATGGATAGAGATGTACAAAATAAAAAGAAGAGATAACTTTTATTCTGAAAAATATTATAACTAACAAAACTATATATCTTGTCAAACCTGGGAAATATTTACTCATACATGGAAAACTTAACTTCAAGATTATCAAAGCTATTATTGTACAACAGTTACCTTTCCAAAAATGATAGTAAAAGTAAGTTTAGTAAGACAAAATGTAAAAATTTTTCTTTCATCTAAATTTTAACTTTCAAGAAACCAAATTATCATTTTGAAAAGTTTGAATAAGATAGGAGTCCCAATTCATAAACATTGTGATTCCTAAATATTAAGAGAAATGTTATTTTGACAATCTCAGTGACTATTTAACAATTCATTTTAAGAAATAATATAATTATTAATTTTTTTATATTTATAAAAAATAAATTTAAAATAGTAGATTTATTAGACATCACAACATGATGATGATAATGTTAACAAAAAATAAGGATATACTCGTCTTTAGAAACGTTTATTGCATAAGAAATGATACATAATTGTTCATCCTCCCAGAGGCACACAATTAATGGATGCCTACTTGTATGCAATGTTTATTTTAATTGTTTAAAGGAAAATTAATTGTTTAAAGATTGACTTACCAATCTTGACGGGTAAGATAGTTGTAAACTTAGAACTTCATTTGTAAAGTCGAGCAATATATTTGCTGACACGATTAACTCTTTTTTATTGCCCACAATTTATTTGTTATCAATATTAAATTTTAGAAAATATTTATCTAACCATGATCTAATATACTAGGTTTATAAACCGTGCTTTTATCTCACACCTAACAAGTTTTAAGGTGTTTCCAGATATAAATACACAAGCAGCATGTGTATATCACAATTTTGAGATGATAATTTCTTTTCCAACTACTAAAACTGTTGCCAATTTCAAGTTTAAGGAATGGTTTCATAATCCTGGAAATTAATAAGAATGTGGTGTTGTTACGAACATATTATAGTCCATTTTTTTAACATATTATATCATGAAAAACCATCCATTTGGAAAACAAGCCTTTTAATAATTTTTCATACCCTGAAAAATTATTCTTTTGACCTGCTTAAACATCAACCCTTAAGATTGGTGATTAAAGGACATTGTAAGATAGTTTAACCCTATGACCATTACATTCATTTTGTGTTGTGTTATTTGAGCAGCAGCAACGTTTGGCAGTGGAAGGTGCAAGAGAAGTGGAGAACGGGTTTGATCAGAGCGTGAGGGACTACAATTCCCATATGCCATTTGCCTTTCGTGTGCAACCTATGCAGCCAAATCTTCAAGAAAGGATCTGATATAATAATATAATTCACACTGCTATGCCCTAGTTTCTTTGGCCACAACTAATGAAGTCAAAACTCCATCTTGGTGTTTTCATCACAATCTTATCTGCATGTCACAACTCTTTAAGTATGTTGGTGTGTGTTTGTTAGTAATAAACAACTCAACTTGTGATTCAAGTCACTACATATCCTTGTGTGTCTCCACTTTCTGACTGATAAGTGTTTGTCTCAGTATTATTATATACTATCACCTACTCGTGTGTGTCTCAGCATTATATATACTTTCACCTACTCATTTTTCTTGTCTCGTTCTTTTATTTATATGTATATGAAAAATATTGAAAACATTTTATTTTTTGACATACTATTTCCTCAATCAAACAATTTATTTTAAGTTAAAAATCAAGAATTTGACCAAATAACACATCATAGTATATGTTTAAAATTAATTAAGCACAAACAAACATATGAGTACGTCTCTCTTGAAAGTGTTTTTCAGCTTAATTGTACTTTTTTTTAAAAGAAAGTATATTTTGTCCAATTTCTAAAGAAATTATAACCGATCTAATTTGATTGCTAATATAATCAAACAAATAATTGTTAAAGATAGAAGCCAAAGTTAGCTAATTTATCAATTGTTTTTCAAAAAAGTACGAGAGAAATGACTTTGGAAATTTGGAAATGAAATAGAGAATGTTTCCCTCAGTCCAAAAGGGAGAGCGATCCAAGGCCATTACCCATTCAAACCAATCTCGGGTAGACAAGAGTGACGGTACCGAGAAGGAGGAGTCTCCTTTTAATAGTGCAGGACACGAGGAGCCCGATGGGGAGAGGTGTCATCCATTTGTAGACGACATCCTAAGTGCCGAACTCCCTGCTAGATGGAAGGGATTGAGTATAGACAGGTATGACAGGTCGACAGACCCAAATGAGCACATCGATGTGTATGAGACTCAGATGAGCTTGTACACAACCAACCAAGCAGTCATGTGCAGAGTATTCCCGACCTCGTTGAAGGGTATGACATTAAACTAGTTCACCCGACTCCCCCCCTACTTCAATTTGCCACTAGCAAACCACATCGCCTAACCTTGTTAGCACTGGTCAACATCAGGCAAGATAAGGGTGAGACCCTGCGAGTGTTCATGGAGCGATTTGGGAAGTTAGCGTTGCAGATTCGTAACCTAAACCCTGAGGTCACGCTTCACCACACGGTGACTGCACTCGGGTTCGGATCGTTTGCGGACAACTTGTGTATGGAACCAGCGTCCAGCCTGTATGAGTTAAGGCGAAGAGCCACCAAGTTCATGCAATTGGAGGAGTTGAAGGAAGCCAGAAACCATGCCAGAGCTGAACACATCCCTGAAAAGGCCAGACCTAGAGATAACAAGCTTCCACCATTGTCGTATTCTAAGCAGAGAGATGACAGACCATCAAAATATGCCCAATACACACCCTTGAATGCAAACCGAGGGCGGATACTAGAAGAAGCATTACATACGACACTCATTCACACCCCAAAGAAGGCGCCCACACCCAAGGACGCCGATACGACTAAGCATTGTCATTTTCACCAAAACTATGGTCACGCCACAGACGAATGCGTGGCATTGAAGGATAGAATAGAGGAACTCATCCAAGCAGGATACCTGAGGCGGTTTGTACAGGGGCAGGGGCGAGCTCCCAGGCGACGAGAGCGAACCCCCGAAAACGGGCTACCTCGCGGAGACCGGGAGAAGGCCTAGAGGGCGAGAGACCGCACCAACGACAGCAGACAGATGATAGCGCGCCACGACCGTACAAGAACCTAGCACTTAGAGGCGTCATTAACACTATAGCCAAACGATTTTTCGGAGGAGCGTGTACCGTAACAACAAGAAGAAAACATTTGAGGGCAGTGCAAACACTGAATGCAATAACAATCCCATTGCGAAGAAGGATGCCTCCCATCACCTTTACGGATGTCGACTTTCAGGGCATAGACCCCGCCCAAGACGACCCCAAGGTCATCATGGTCGAAATCGAAAACTTCGCCATAATGAAAATGTTGGTAGACCAAGGGAGCTCAGTGGACATTCTATATTGGAAAACTTTCAAAATGTTACAAATCTCTGAATCCAACATCCAGCATTATGAGGACCAGATTGTTGGGTTTTCAGGAGAGTGGGTGAGCACTCGCGGATACATCGATTTGTATATGAAGTTTGGGGAAGGGAAGATAGGGAGCAAGACAATACAGATCAGGTACCTCCTGGTCGAGGCTAATACTTCCTATAATGTATTGCTAGGCAGACCATCTCTCAACCAACTCGGCACGATAGTTTCAACCCCTCACCTAGCAATGAAATTCCCTTCTTCAACGGGCGATGTGATCACAATGCATGTGAACCAGAAGACTGCCAGAGAATGTTATGCAGTCAGCCTGAGGATTGAACCTACAAGTCAAGAGCAGGCAATAGAGGAACCACAGTCACAACACAGGGAGAGATCCCCCGGCAAGAACACATTGTCGCGGTGGCCGACTTAGACTCGAGACTGAACGATATAAGGGTCAAACCAGGCGAGGAGGTATGCGTCATCCCGTTAAGGGATGCTGAACATTCAGCCAAGATCGGAGTCTCACTGACAGCGAAAGAGAAGCAGAAAATGACGGGCCTCTTGTAGGATAACGTCGATATGTTTGCCTGGACTGCGGCTGACATGCCAGGTGTGGATCCTAGCATCATTGTACACAAGTTATCAATATACAAAGAGGCTAGACCTATAACACAGAAGAAAAGGAAGTTGGGCAAGGAGAAGAGACAAGCCACCAAGGAGGAGGCCGAGAAGTTGATGAGGGTCGGGTTCATCCGAGAAGCGCATTATACTATGTGGTTAGCCAATGTTGTCATGGTTAAAAAGTCAAATGGCAAGTGGCGAATGTACATAGATTATACTGAACTGAACAAGGCACGCATATCCTCTCCCGAATATTGACCGACTAGTTGACGGCGTCTCAGGGAATAAACTCTTGAGTTTTCTGGACGCTTACTCCGGCTACAACCAGATCAGCATGCACCCGAAAGACAAACTAAAAACAACATTTATGACAAATAATGCCAACTACTTCTACGAAGTAATGCCCTTTGAGCTGAAGAATGCAGGGGCAATGTATCAAAGGCTGATGGACAAGGTGTTCAAAGGCCTTATTGGCTGAAATGTTGAAGTATATGTAGACGATGTGGTGGTGAAATATAAGTCTCGGGATAGGCATTTCAAGGAATTGCAAGAGGTTTTCATGGCTTTGAGGACCGTTGGTATGAGGTGAAACCCAGATAAATGCATCGTCGGGGTGGAAGGTGGTAAATTCTTAGGGTTCATGTTAACACACCGGGGCATTGAAGCTAACCCCGACAAATGGCAAGCTGTCATTGAAATGCAAAGCCCAAAGACTATTAAGGAGGTACAACGACTGATAGGAAGAGTAATGGCGCTGTCGCGTTTCATGCCAAAGATGGCAGAAAAGATGAAGCCTATCATTAGTCTCTTGAAGAAAACCTCACGCTTTAAGTGGGACGACAACTGCGAGAATTCTTCACGGAGTTAAAAGACTTCTTGGCAAGCTCGTCGGTCATCCAGAAACCCATGCCCGGCCAACCCATCATGGTATACTTATCAGTGTCAAGAGAGGCTGTAAGCTTTGTGCTCGTCCAAGAGGTGAACAGAAAACAACGACCGATATACTTCATTAGTCGAACCCTTCAGAAAGCAAAGATGAGATATCAGATGATTAAGAAGATAGCTTTGGCATTGATAACAGCTGTGAGGAGAATGAGGGCATACTTTCAGAACCATGCAATTGTAGTCAAAACAAACTACCTCATTGTCAAGATACTCGGAAAGCCAGACTTGGCTGGATGAATGATCGGTTGGGCAGTTGAGTTGTCAGAATATGAAATCTGATATGAATTGGGGGGAGCGGTCAGATCCCAATGTTTGACCGACTTTGTAGCCGAGATATGTCACGGATTGGAAAAAATGCAACCAGCAACGTGGACGTTACATGTAGATGGGTCATCAAATTCCAAAGAAGCTGGGGCCGGAATCGTTTTGGAAAGGCTAGGAGAATTCGTGGTGGAGCAATCCTTAAAATTTGGATTCAAAACGTCAAACAACCAGGGGGAGTATGAGACACTCCTGGCAGGACTGGAGTTGGCATGTGATATGGGGGCAGATCACCTGACGTGCCACAGCGACTCCCAACTCATAGTAGGGCAGTTGAGGGGAAAATTTCAGGTTAAGGACCCTCTTCTAGCAAAATATTGTCACAGAGCACAGGCGATTTTGCAAAAGTTCAAAGAGGTTAAAGTGATACACATCAAACAAGAGCATAATGAGAGAGTAGACCTACTCTCCAAACTGGCAAGCACAAAGAAAAGAAGCTGCCATAAATCCTTTATCCGTCAACTACTTGCCACCCCAAGTGAACTACGCGTCAGTTGAGGCCCTAACCATTGAAGTCAGGAAAGAATGGTTTGACCCAATCAAACTTTTCGTGCATAATAGAGACTACGGCGAAGAAGACAGGCACACTTTAAGGATGAAAAGTGCCCGCTATCTGTTGATAGGCGAGGACTTGTACAAGCGAGGATACTCGAAGCCATTTGAGATGTGTCACTCACTAACAAGCCCAGTACATCATGGAAGCAACACACAGGGATATGTGGACTTCACTTTGGGGCGAGGAGTATGGCCAAGAGGGTACTCCGAGTAGGTTACTATTGGCCCACCATCCAAACAAACGGCGCTGAGTATGTGCAGAAATGCAAGCGTTGCCAAGAATATGGCAACCTACTTCACACTCAACCTGAAGTCTTACACAGTGTCACCCCACCCTGGCCATTTGCCATGTGGGGAACGGACATGATAGGGCCATTCCCTTTTGGGAAGGGCCAGTGCAAGTTTTTACTTGTAGGAGTGGACTATTTCACTAAATGGATCGAGGCAGAACCACTAGCTACCATCATTGCAAAAAAGGTGCAGGACTTCGTCTGGAAAAACATCATCTGTAGGTTCGGGGTGCCACACACCATCGTGACTGACAATGGAAGGCAATTTACTAACAGGGGACTTGTTGACTTCTATGAAGGTTTGAACATCCGACATGTAACCAGCTCCGTCGAGCATCCACAGACTAATGGGCAAGCAGAATTCGCTAACAAGGTAATCTTGAACAATCTAAAGAAGCAGCTGGGTGTAGCGAAGGGGAGATGGCCTGAAGAGTTACTCAAAGTGCTCTGGGCATACAGATGCCCAACAAGCGACCTCCCATAACTCACTATGCGGAAGGTGCCGCCCAACAGGTGACCTCCCATAATTCACCATGGCGAAAGTATCGCCCAACAGGCGACCTCCCATAACTCACTATGGGGAAGGTGCCGCCCAACAAGCGACCTCTCATAACTCGTCATGGGGAGAGTGTTGCCCAACAAGTGGCCTCCCATAGCTAATAACAGAAAAGATGTCGCCCATCCATGACCCCTGTTTGCCCCATAACAACCTTTTACAATTTAAGTAAAGAGCAAGGTTACCTACTGATAAGCCCACAATAAGAAATACATTGCCCATTAAAATATGTAGCGAAAGACGAAATGCATAATGAAGAAATACATTGCTCACATGTCGCCCAAACAACCTTTAACGAAGGTCACTTTCTCTCCATAATACGGTACACGAGCTACCAAGACTCACAGTACGAAGTAATAAATCAACCCTTCTAATACTTGCCATTATAAGGTTACTCAAAATCAACATGGATGACCGAGCACCCTTCGGACATACATAATCGCCTAATTAAGAAGAGAAATAACACCCCTACAAGCGAAGTTACCACACTCCAAATATAACTTACTGAAAACATGTACATATACGAAATAAATAAGAATGATAAATAAATTAGGAGAATAGGCGAATTGCACAAAACACCAAAGGTGTATCATATAACTGCCATAACCGACTTACAAAATGTGTGGCTACAAGTTCTCAGAATTAAGTAAAACAAAATGCTAAGTAAAGTGCCCGCCCTAGGGCGGCATCTTCAAAACAAAGGAAGGAAGAGTCAAGCTAGGGCTTCCTCTCCTCGCCCGAAGAGCCATCATCAAGAACAGCAGTGTCTTCGGGTGCAACTTTGAAAGGAATATCCTCAATTGGCATAAGTCAGCTGTTATAGACATCCTTATTCTCGTCCAACTCATTGTCCTCTAGGATGCCATAAAGCAGAACGGCTTGGCGGATGGCCTGTTTAAAGGTCTGGGAGTGAACCTTCAGCACACAATCTTTTAAGCCAGCCAAGTCTAGATCCAAGCGTGCTTTCTCTGATACAACTTCGTTATGAGCTGAGATAGCCTCGGCAAAGTTGTCTTCAGCTTTCTTAAGGTCAGAGGCAAGGTCCCTTACCCTCCTCTCGGATGCCCCAAGTTGCACCCTAAGTGCCTCTTGCTCTGCCTCTGCCTTCCTCAGTGCCTCGCCCTGGATGGTATTGGCATCCAAAGCCACCTTCAGTGAGTCGCTCGAGGAGGACAACTCCTGGGTCAACCTGGCCACTTCTGAGGATGACCCTTTTGACCATTCAGCATGAAGAACATTTGCAAAGGCGAGGGTACGACTCTGCATCTCAAAGTAAGCGTTCGCAAGCTCTTCGGTGGAAGCAACGTTCAGCGCCCCCCCTTTCGACGGAAGAGAGTGAAAAGTTCATCCCTTTGTAGAAAGCTAAGTCCGGGGCGAAGAGCTGCTCTACGTTGTTTAGCCCGCTTGCGCCACCCTCCTGCTGAGCCCTTTTTGGAGAATGTCGAGACGACGAAGGCTTCTTTCCGCGATCCTTTCTCTTGCCCTTTTTGTCGTCAGCAGGAGGAACCTGATCAACATATTTGGGCGACGAGGGGACGTTTTGGCGACGAGTACCAGATCCTCCCCCCTTTTCAGCTTGCTTCTTTGTCTTCAGTTTTCTTAGTGTTTCCAGGAACTAAACGCCTTCCTTAGCCATGATCCCTAAAAAATAATAGGTGATTTAGCAGGGTTAAAAACTGGGCAATGATCGGTCAAAAAAGGAAAGAAAGCATACCCCTCAAGTCCACGCAACGCTGGGAAGAAAGAAAAATCTTAAGGACGTTCCGAATAGGAAGCCGCCGAGAAAACCGATTCAGAATATCGAACATCCTCTTATTGTCATCGGTCAGAGACGACCTCGGCCAAGAAGAATAGCCGACAGGATCTCGGGTCCAATATAAGGGGAACTTAGGCACATCCCCATTAAATGCCTTCCCGTAGGCAAGATAGTTATTTTGAAAAAAACATTCTTGAAATATTTATAAGAGGAGCAAAAAGGTGTAAAAAGAGCAACCCCTGATTGGCTTACTAGCGATAGCCACCTAACCGGCTTGGTAGGGCGAGTACTATAAAAATGTAAGAATACATGAGGGGATGACTTTAATAATTTTATAATATGCATCACAATGACCACAATCCATAACAGTTCTCCATGCATCCATTATAATGTCCCAAGCCTTCCTAGAATTAGTCAACATTTTACACTTTGCCTAGGAAGGACCAAGCCTCCTTAGAATTAGTCAACATTATAATGTCCCAAGCCAAGACCCGGAAGGCCCGAAGAGATGCCCAGGAATTAAGGTATAGTTGGGTAGGAGCCACGTTCAAGGTTTGTAGAACGCCCATTGTAAACTCATCGAAAGGAACTCGAATGTGTGAATCTGTGAACAAGCATGCATACATAAAGAAGAAGTCAAATCCGTGACACTCCCGCCCATGGCACACGTTCTCAATTGCCGAACATTGTTCTACGGAAAGCGCCTCCTCTGGTATGTCTTCACCAAAATGCGATATGCAGCCGAGTAGCTCTCCACCATCGACGACCAGCAATACCTGGAAAAATGGCGAGTAACTTGGTGGCTAACCCAGTCATACCCTATCCGGCGAGGGAGGTTATCCTTAGCAATCTCCGCCACCAGGCGACCCCCCGCGTCAGCTCTATTCCCATGCAGCCCAGACCCAGATGCCTCTTCGAGCTAACCAGCGTCTTCATGCGAGCCTCTGTCTTGGGCGGAACCTCTAGAGGATAAGCTACCTAAAGACCCAGCAGAAGTAAAAGACGAGGACGATGACATGGAAGACATAGTTACCTTTCGGAATGAAAGCCTTGCACCTTGCCACCCTTGCACAATAGAAGACAGATATCGGATATCGGATATCAGAGCTTTGAAAGTCAGTAAGAAAGGTGAGAATACCATGCCTATTTATAGATGGCCAGGCACCCAACGGTCATGTCGAATGACATTTTGTCTTCCCAGCTGTCCGATCAAATGATGCACAGATCTCGAGGTGGTGATTATGTCGTTTCATCTTCACCACCATAGCACAGACCAAGACTGAGGAGTTCACGCCGTAACATTTTATCTGAAACAACTCAATCTGCCCTCGCACTTGGGGGGCTAGTGCCCATCCTATGTTCGAGAGGTACTCAGGAATGTCCAAGATGTACACAGATAAGATTAAACCCCGATTCAGATCATCAAAAATAGACTCTTGTAGCACATCCTCGAGCCTGGGGGGCTAGTGTGCTGAGAAATCTGAAGGGTACTCGGATGCACCTGAAATGTACACGGACACAATTGATACGTGAGAAATCTGAACAGTACCCGGATACCCCCGAGAGGTACATGGACATAGCTGACGCAGCCGCAATGAACAGAACCGAGTAGTACCAAAGTATAACTATCCGAACAGTATTCAGGATTAGATGAGTAGTTCTCAGATTGAGCCAACTCACGAGACAACTACTGACAAGCTCAGTCTGCAAGGGCCGCCAGGCCCCAGAAACATCGACCAATCACAGCGATAGCGTGTCTGCAAAGGCTGCTACACCCAGAACCTAGACCAATCGCAGCGTTGTCGTGTTCACAGAAACTGTCATGATCAGAAACCTCAACCAATTACAAGATCGTCGTACGATTTTGACCTCTAAAAATACCTTGCATGTGGACCCAGTGAGGCACGTTTTAAAAGACTAATTCTTGTGATATTACTTCAATATCCGGATACTGACTTTGGCATCGGAGCACCTTTGGTAGGTACCCCGCCCGCACTTCACTCAAGATTGGAGATTGACCAGCTAGAGCCGAAGACCTACCAGAGGACAGATTCTCTCCAGGTCCCAATAAGAACAACAAACATTGGGGGCCTATGACTTGACCTGTAACCATAAACAATGGGTCTATGACTTGACCTGCAACCACAAGAATTAATCTCACTTTATCAAACATATGGATCCATATACCACTTTTGATTATGCAACCTGAACAACAAAAGTTATTTGGAAAGTGATTAGGTAGTTGAGTATATCTCAACTAAACATTGGTACAATCATAGTTATTTTCTCGAGAACTCTGGCCATCTGCCAATAAAAGAGATATATATACTCACTACCTAAACTTGACGATGTTGAGTAGGTATCGGATTGTACCAAGTTTGGAATGTGAATTATCGTAGTCCAGGGCACTATTATGAACTATCCCGATATTATCCTACTTGAAATACTTCCTTAAACCCCACCCGATCTCTGCTTTCCCAACAACAGACACTCATATATTAACCTAGTTTCAAGTTTGAAACCTAAGACTCTTTTACAATAAACATACTCATGACATTTTCAAGTATCACATAACAAAATGACTATTTATGTCAATTCATAAATTGTACACAACATTGAAACAGATACAACCAGTAAATAATAACATAACATACAAGTAACTTTCTTTTATCCAAGCTCATCAAAAGTACATACTTTTGCTTTATCTATATTTATATATAAAAAAAAAGATATTGAAATCATTACAAAATAAAATAAAATAAGACTTAAAGCAAGAACATTAACTAAATATAATTTTGATAAAACTAGAGAAAAAACAAAAGAAATAAATAAAATCAATACGACTAGTACAAAACTAGAGATAAAGTAAACAAGACTAGTGTGAAACTGAAGATAAAAGAAGTAAAACAAATACAACTACTACGAAACTAGAGATGAAATAAATAAGACCACTGCGTAACTGAAGATAAAAAAGTAATAATGACTTGTGTGGAACTTGAAATGAAATAAATAAAATAAACAAGATGAGTGCGTAACTAGAGATAAAATAAATATATAAATAAATAAGACCAGTGCGAAATTGGAGATAAAATAAATGAAAGCAAAATAGACCAGTGTATAACTGGAAATGAAATAAATAAATAAATAAATAAATAGGATCAATGTTAATTGAAGATAAAATAAATAAATAAAAATACATAGGACCAGTGCAAAAATGAAGATAAAATAAATAAAAAATAAGTGAAATAAATAGGACGAGTGTGTAATTAGAGATCAAATAAAACAAAATAAATAGGACCAATGTGTAACTGGAGATAAAATAAATAAAGTAAATAAGGCCAGTGCTTAACTAGAGATAAAAGAAATAAAATAAATGTGACTAGTGGGCAACTAGAGATAAAGGACTAGTGTATAACTGGAGATAAAATAAATAGAAAAATAAAGAGAGTAAGATAATATATAGTTCAAGATGGTTTAAAATAAATAAAGAATTAATAAAACACATTTATGTTTGTCAACACCCAATTTCGTCCGGACAAGTAAATAATTTCAGATTATAAAAAAAATAAATACAAAAATTAAAATAAAAGGGTTGTTATCTAGTTTTATTATATTATTGTCATTTAAATAAAAAAAGAGACTTTGGTTCCATTATATTCAATGAATACAGTTTTAAAATAAAATTCAAAAAAAAAAAAAAAAAAAA
>Ga0209700_105046_pt1 | contig 22889 bp, 8 predicted proteins | sample SiratroredBW_FD_187528 | JGI IMG/M metagenome (GOLD analysis project Ga0209700, IMG submission 187528) | Root nodule microbial communities of legume samples collected from California, USA - Siratro red BW (SPAdes) (version 2) | ecosystem: Host-associated > Plants > Roots > Nodule | place: USA... | reverse complement strand
ATATAAATAATGTTGATAACAATATAGTAATATTAAAAATATTATTAATGTAAATATAAATAATATGAATAGAAGTATTAATAATATTCCATATATTAAAAAACATATAATAATAATGTTAATATAAATAATAATAATTATTATTATTATAATAATGTTATCAATAACATTAATAATATTTTGTGTATAAATATTAATAATATTAAAAACTTTAAAAAATTAAAAACAACATGAATAATTTGAAAAAAAATATAATACTAATAATAATAATTATTATTATAATTTTAATAATATTATAACTAACAATATTAGAAACAATAATAAAAATAATAATATTAGCAATAATATTAATAATATTATTAATATTAATATTAATAATAATAATGATAAATATAATATTAATGATAATATTATTAATAATGCTAATGATAATAATAATATTAATAAAACTAATAATAATATTAATAATAGTAATACAAATTCAATAATAATAATAGTAGTAGTAATAAAAGTGTTAAAAATATCAATAATATTAGTTATAATATTAATAATATCAATAAAAATATTAATATTGTTAATAATATTCACCTTTACTAATGTTATTATTAATAAATCAATATGAACCTCATTAATAAGAAATAATAGTAATTTTATTCATAAATATAAGTTCCTAAGTATTATCTATGGACATAGGTCCGTAGGTATTACTCACGGACATAGGTTTGTAGGTATTACCTACGGAAATAGTTTGTGGGTAATACTTACAGACCAATATCTGTGGATAATACCTACGGATCTGTGTCCGTGAATAATATCTACGAACTTATGTCCGTGGGTAATACCTACGAACTTATGTCCGTGGGTAATACCTACAGATACAAATCCGTAGGTAATAATTCGTGGGTAAATTAAGTTTTTCTTGTAGTAGAAGTAAACTCTAAAGAAGTTAATAAGAAATATTTAAATACATATATTTTATCCTAAATATACATGAATTTAATCATAATCTCGTCCCATAATTTTTAATTAATAACTATAACTAATTTTTACTTTCACTAAAGGAAATTTTAAAAATTTTATATGTAGTAAAAAATCAAGAACTTACTATACATTTTATCTATCAAATCATCTAGTCACAAAAGAGATGTCTATACTTAATAGTGAGATTATGAATAGTCCTACAATTTGTATATATTCTAAAAGTTTTTTTTTAACTACTAAAATTATAGTAATGTCACATGGACTTATGCTTTCACGAATCCACTTCTTCAAGAGTCCATCAACTTGTGTTCAGATCTTCTTTATGTCATCTAGATTGTTATCAACCATGGATCGAAAACTTGACTAGTATACAAGTCCTAGATTTGATGCCAATTGTAAAATAAGTTCAGGCTGAATTTAAGAGGGGGGTGAATTGAACTTCAAAAACTTTTCGCAAATTGTGATCAATTTTACAAAAGTGGGTGAAGATTCTTTATTCAAACTATTAAAAGATGATTTCTGTAGAATGTACAGTTAATGTTCAATATATTCTTGAAAAATAATCAATCAACTATACCAGTTGTATTTAATCAGATCAAGTGCGGAAGCAATAAACTAAAGTCAAAAAAGTATTTTAGAAAACCCATAACTCAATAGAGTAAGCTGTTTTAGAAAAATAATAATCAGTTGATTTAAAACAAGATTCAAGAAAACTAGTTTTAAAACGAATAAAATCAATTACACAGAAAACTTGATTGACAGAAAAATCAAAATAAGAAATATCCAGAAACCTGAATATGTGTCAACAATTTCAAAAAAGATTTCCAAACAAACTTAGAACAAAATAGTTAATTGAACGCGGGAAATAGTTAATTGCGTAACCAGCAGAAACAAGATAAGTGTTAAGAATAGGGAAAGAAAGATCAAGAACACAAGTTTTTATCCCGGTTCACCCTTCCTCAAGGGCTACGTCCAGTCCTTTGCAAACTAGCAAAGATTTCCACTAGAAAAGATCTCCAAGATCAGTCTCAAACAATACAACACTTGCACCCCGCAAACACACCCTACTCCCAGCAATAAAGCAACCTACTAAACCCTTCAGTAGCTATACAAACTGTACAGAACCCTCTGTACACTCAAGTTACAATCATAAACCCTATGCAATATGTAACTACACCAGCAGTATTTCAGAAATATAATTATCAGACCAAATCACACAGTGATTCTACTCAAAACAGATTACAAGTATATCAAGATCAAAGTAGAAACACTTAGCTCTACACAAGATCACTGTTGCACTGATTCAAAATCAAAGTAATGTTCCAAGATTATGATTCTTGAGAAGAAATGAGTTAGCAAAAGCTTTCAAGGTGTTTCACACGATTCTCTCTCAAAGGATTTCACAAAGTTTCTTAGAATGATTTTCTATCTTTGACAAAACACGTGTCTTCCCTTTATATAGGCAAACTGTTTTAAAAAATCTGTTAAAACTTCAATCGACTGATATAACTGTTTAATCAATTGAACTTTTCTAGAACAGAAAATTTAGCAAATTCAGAATAAAACCAATTTATTAAATTTTCTTTCCAAAACACATTTATTTGAAAACTTTGATTAATTCGATTAAACAACTTTTACTTTGGAGCTTACTATGATATATGAAACATGTGACAAATGATTTTATGACACAAATAAGAACTCTTCAATCATCTTCAATCATCTTCACACACACATAAAGCCTAAGTCTAAGACCAGACTCTTCAATCATCTTCATGATCCCTTAGACTTCATTCACTTGTTGATTTCATTAAATCCTCTAGCAAGTCCTGGTGCTAACACATAACTTAATCCCTGAAGATTTTCTAAGAAGGTTCAAATCCAAGAAAATGGTGCCAAAGCGTGGGGAGCAAGATTCCCCTGAATAGTAGATTTCTCTTCTCTTGTCTTGTACTCAGTCAAAAAAAATATTTTTTAATTTTATTATTTTTATTGACTAAAATTTAGTCTTTAAAATAGAATAAAAGTGACTTAGAAAATTGTCTGTAAATAAATAATTATTTATTGTGATCACTAGTTATTTTAAATATGGTATTCAATTATACTATAAATTTTTATTAATAATAGAAAAGATTTTAGATACCAACCATTTTTAGTTTATGAAATAGTAAATTAGTTGATATAATGATATTTAATGATTTTCTTGTAATGATTAGACATCAATAATATTTAGTCTATAAAATAGGGTTTAAATTTATTAATATAATAATTAATTATTTTTAATCTCTAAATTAGTTAATATAGAGTGATTAAATATTTTTATTTTTAAATTAGTTACTATTTAATGATTTTTTTTACTGTGAATGTTTATATATATGTTAAAAAGAAAAATAATGTACATACTCTTATAGGTATTATTAAATTTTGATTTCCGAACAAGTAAAACAATTTGCAAATGCATACTTGTGATGTTTTCAATGAAATGGAGAAATTAATATGATGGGCAAGAAGGATGACATAGTTGACACTAATTGAGTACCTAAATGATTGGGAGGCATTAATCAAAAATGCTCTAGTGAGGTATGCCTTACGTTAGCCTCTAATAGAAGTGTATGTAGCTATAACTTAACAGCGTGTTGCATGCAATACCTAACTTGCGGCAGAAGATGGCAAGGGCAAGGCGATGCATGAAGCATTGGTTGGAAGTTTAATTAGTACTTTCAATCATCAATTGGGCAAAGAAATGCGTGAACAGTGCCAAAGTCTTTCCTTTTCTTTTTTCCTTCCCTTCAATAAATACGAACAAAGAAATTCGGGTAGGGATTAGTGAAAAGTGAGTATAAGAGAAAGAAATATGAAATAGATATTAGTAATACAAAATTGATATCAACAATTAATGATAATATAAAATAATCAATCTTAATTATACCGTTGAGAACGTAGATATCATAAATGAAAAGTTTTGTCACCTTAAATCCTGTTTTTAAAAGAATAATCTTGACTGTAAATTTAACATATTCACTTTATTTAATTAGTTATAAACCCTGAATCTTAAATATTATTTACTATATATGCTTTTATCTTTAATAACATTTTCACCTTTACATTTATTCAAAATGTTATAATACATAAATTTTAACTATTAAAATAAGTTTTTTTTACATAAATGTCACTACAAACAAAATAAATAATATTATAATATTTTTTATTATAATAAATATATTTAAATTAATGTATAGTATTTTTTTTCAAATGTCACTAAACGATATTTTTTTAATTTAATAAAAATTTTAAATATTATGCACAATTGTAAATTGATAAAATTTACTGACACGTTTATTATAGTTCCTCTTTTTCAATCTTTCGATCTCATTCCTCTCCTCACTATCTCCTTTAAAACCACATTTTCACATTCACTCACGCAATTTTATTTTTCCCCTATACCCCTTCCCTTCTCGTTCTCTTTCCCATAGTGGAGAAACGTTGCGACGCTGCTCCCTCGGCCACAGATTCCCGGATATCAGAGCCTGTATCACCTTGCCGCTGCGTCGGAGCTAATAGGCGAGTCTGCCAATCTCGACACTTCCAGTTCCACCTTCACCCCCTCTAAATGTGTTGCTCGCAACAAGGCCTCACTGTTTTACCCTCCTCCCATCCACAATGACCCCTTACCTCAACCCACCAATCCCCCTACTCTTTCACTATCGCCACCTCCTCTTTTGTCGCTTTGTTAAATACTCCGAATTTGTGATCAAATTTGTAATAAAATATATAATCAAATCTATGATTGAATTTGTGATCAAATGAGTAACCGAAATCAGTGATTAAATTTGTGACTGAATCAATAATCGAAATCAGTGACCAAATCAGTCATCGAATCTGTGACTGAATCAGTGACTGAAATTTTTTGTCACTAATTCGGTTATTGATAGTGACCGAATTTTTTCGGTCACCAATAGTGATCAAATTTTTCGATCACTAATTTTAGTCACTATTTAACAATTTTCTAGTAGTAAATAAGGAAGAATACGATTGAACACGTCACCTTCAAGATTGGAAATCTTCAAGGATGAGTGAAGTAGGATCGCCACTTGAGAAGGGTTCTCAATATAAAAACCAAAGAAAAGAGTAGAGACACAACTCAAGAACTCTCACAAATTCTGAAAAAAATTCTATTCATTCAGCCTATTCTTTTTGCAATTGAGAGCACTCCTATTTATAACCATTGAATTTGGCCAAGCGAGGAGTCTCAAAAGACAAAAACTACACTTAACTATGTTTAAGTCTCAACTAATTCCTTAAAATTAGGGAGATGCATTCCGTGGTTACTAAAGTGATAGAGAGCCCTTAATAAAGTCCCAACCACAAGGGCAATGGCTAGAAGAATCCAAAAAGAGTGGAACTCAGGTGAACCCGGCAGAGTAAAGCTCCTATCAACTTTGGCCACTAATTTGTCTATAAATAATATTGTAGTTTAATTTTCTTTCTTGGGCCATATATTGGGCCTCCGTATTTTCTCTTTTTGCTTTGTATTTTTGGCCCACAGTAGGAGCAAAAATACTGTAGAGAGTCACCTAGAGCTTCAAATTGGGCTTCATTTAAGCTCATTTGAAACCCTAGGAACTTAGGGCATCAAGAGCAAGCATGGAACGTCCACCCTCACACTTTATGCATGTCCTTAATGCTTTAAGTGTGACTTGACACATGACACAAGATCCACCATTGTCACCCCTTCCATTGATCACTCGACAAGTGTCACATGATCATTGGTTGCTCTACATCTAGAAATTTTAAATTTGACATTCCCACTCACTTTTTGGCTCCAAATTGGCTGACTTGGGAGGCTATAAATTCATGTATTCAACACTTGAAATTTAGCTTGAATGAATACAGTGAAGTGCTGGAAATTTTCCAACCTACACTTGCTTGAGCCCTTCTCTAGGTTAGCACATCTTGCATAGCCTAAAGCCTTTGAAGAGTTAGCCTAGCATCTCTTCTCTTCCTTTCCATTTCTATATAATTTTCCTCCATTGAAACACCTTATCTTCCATCCTTAGAGTTGCTCCATTCTGCTGCCAATTCTCCATCCGTTCACAGTTGCAAGTTTCACTCCAAACTATAGCCATTGAGGTTCATTATTTGCTATCAAGAGCTTTGGTCTTCAAGAGGTAAGTTCTTTGTTGTATTTTTCAATTGCCGAGTTGTTCCTAATTCAATTTTCATGTGTTGAATGTTTTTGACCATTTATATTATTTGAATATCCATTTAATTGGTTCAATTGAATTCTATCTTCTTAAACCATCCAAATTCATGTTCATTAGGTGTTCTTGAGTTTGTGTTGTTTGCTTTTAATTTTTTTGAGTTTTTGTTCATTTTAATTTAGTAAAACTGATTGGTTTGTCTCTTAATTATTTTTAAATCCATATTCAAGTTGTCCTAAGTCTTGTAATTTCATACATGTCATAAAATTCAAGTAGTACTTTGTTTCAATTTCATTTTCTTGCTTTACTAGTCAATTGTGGTAAGTTGTTTGGATTTTATGATCGTATGAGCTGTTTGGTGCATTTTTAATTTTGAATTTGACTTCATATGCTTGTCATTATATCATTGATGGGTTCTTGAAGAAATAATTCCATTATGTCTAGTAGTTCATCCTCTCTTGTTTGAATTCCTTCAGGTTTCTTCCAAATTGCAAATAACAAGTGTTCTTCAAAAACTGAGTGCCTGGTTTGATTTATTAAAAATTGGATACGGTGAATTTGAGGCTAAAATTTTGAATTTGAATCATTTGAGAAATTAATACAACATACTAAAAAGGCAGTTTCAAATTGTAAAAGGAAAATTTTACATAAAGTTTTTAAACCTCAGATGCAAGAAAAATGAGAGTGAAAAAAAATAGTGGATAGTGTAGTTTGAGCGCTGATTTTGAAAAAATTAATGCATCCACACCAAAATTCCAATTGACTTGAAACCGGCGGCAAATTTTCATATACACCTTGAAGTTTGTGTGGTAAAATTTTGAAACAAAATGCAAACTATACCAAGAATAGTAAATCAAACAAATTGCTGCTAAATTTCACTATGGAATTTTATTTTGTTTGTTCTAATCCATTCTAGTACCTTTCTTTATGAATATGTTTTGTGTGGCTAATTTTTCTTGTGTACCTTAATTTCTTGCTAGTCAATTGTTTCTCATTCTTTGAAGTTTGTTACAAAATATTCCAATTTGAGTTTAGCATTTCAAATTTCACTATTATTGCTTTCACTTCTTAGCCTCTTATGTTATATAGCATTAGAGAGTTGGACATCAAGTTGAGAGAAAGGATTTAACTCTTCTTTGGTATCATAAGGACAAGCTTGTGCTCACAAAGAGAGGACTACCAAGTGCAGCGGCGCTGAGCATGAAACACTTGTGGAGAGGAGTGACAAACACTTGAAGAACCAAATTTCTTAAACATAACTTAAAATTCTTGTACCAAGAGTGATTGTATTTTCTTTGAGTTGTAATTGTTTAAACATTTCAATTAGTGGACTAATATTTCAAGTAGATGGTGAGTGTGTCTCAAAGGTCCAAAGGTGCCAATGAGCCTCACCTAGGAAACACCTAGTTTACAATTCTTACAATTTTACAACTTTTTAGCTTAGTGTGTGTCGCCTTCGTTTGTGTTCAAGAGTTTTCACTAAGACAAAGGTTTGTCTAAGTATAGTGGTATAAGGTTCTGGCTAGGAAAGACTTGATACTTAAGTTGTCCAAGTGACTCACCTCTCTTTCCTAAGAATCCTCCTGTTGTACTTAGCTTATTCTTTTTCTATGTGAAAACCTTTTATAGAAAGCTCAAAGATGTCTCAACCTTCTCCTCATTCTAGTGGCAATGAGTCTAGTGGCAACAAATCTGACTTAAAATTGATTTTGAATGAACTTCAATCTTTGAGAATAAGCACTGAACTTCAATTTGCCCTTGTTGATGAGGAACTCAAGACCTTGAGAAAGAAGGAAAAATAAAAAACAACAAGTACCTCTAGGAGAACAGAGACGGGGGGTGAGAGGTATGAGAGAGATACCCTTAAGCTAGCTGATTTTTACCAGAAATACCTCATCAAAAGGCAAAGAAAAAAGAGAAAAGTCAGAGAGACCAAGGTAGAAGTTCCCCATTTCTATGGCAAAGAAGATGTTGAAACCCTTTTAGATTGGGAGATGAAAGTGGAACAATTATTTGAGTGTCATCAAGTGAGCGAAGATAGAAAAGTTCCTTTAGCGACCCTGTGTTTCTAAAGTCATGCCATGCATTGGTGATCTGTAGTAGTGAGAGAAAGACGTCTCCATCAAGAGCCTCCCATATTATATTGGAATGGGCTTAGGAGTGCTTTGAGACGTAGGGATATACCCTCCTATTACTGTAGAGTGTTGATGGATAAACTTCATAGGTTGAGTCAGAAAAATATGAGTATAGAAGAATACACATAAAAGATAGAGTTGTACATGATGAGAGCCGGTATTAGAGAGGATGAGACTATTATCATTGTTAGGTTTATAAGCGGATTAAGTCTTGAGATTAGGAATAGAGTAGAACTTCTTCCATATCTAGATTTTCAGGATATGGTCCAAATTTGCATTAAAGTTTATCAATAGATTCTGAGAATAGGACCAAGAAGTTCTTATTTTGATTCTTATCCCAGGAGAGATCTTAAGAGAGAGGGCAAAACCACCAAGGAAAAGCAAGAGACATCCCCTCCTCAAGCCTACCAAAATAAAATTTTCAAAAGAAATATGAGCATGTTGCATCCACTTGTACTAATGACATTAAGTGTTTTAAGTGTCAACGCCAAGGTCATCTCAAGGCCCAATGTTCCTCTATGTGAACCATTCTTATGAGGGGCCATGACATATATAGTAGTGAGGATGAGGCTGCATGTGAGAGTGTAAGTAAAGATTCTGACGATATAAACAATAAGAATGCATATGCATGTGAGGATGATCTACTCATGATCCGCGAAACCCTCAACAATCAGTCTAGTCCACTACTTGAGTCTCAGAGAGAAAACATTTTCATAATCGATGCAAAATTTTGGAAAACGCATGTTCTCTTATCATATATAATGGTTCATGTTGTAATTGTTGTAGTACTAGACTGGTTGAAAAGTAACTCATTTTTTGTCCCCCATCCAAAACCATATAAGCTGCATTGGCTCAATGAAGAGGGGACATCCATGTAAAAATCAGGTAAAAGTCAAGTTTTATGTGATGTAGTTCCAATGGAAGCTTTCCATGTCTTATTAGGTAGACCGTGGCAATTTGATAAGTAAACCATGCATAATAGTCTGCCTAACGAGATTACTTTCACCAATAAAGAGAAAACATTTGTACTTCATCCTCTAACACCACTCAGGTATTGGAGGATCAAGTTCAAATAAAAAATAAGTTAGACAGTGAAAAAAAAGTCCAAGAAAATTTCACACTTAATATGTTATCAAGTACAATAAGGGCAAATCAAACATAGTAGTCGATGCTTTGTCTCATAGACATGCATTATTTTCTAAACTTGAAGCCAAAATTCTTGGATTTCAACACATTCCTGAGTTTTATAGCCAAGATTTTGAACATTCCACAATTTCTGTTAGTTGTCACTCAAAACCACAAGGAGGTTACTATGTGTCTAAGGGGTTTTTGTTTGAAGAAGGAAAACTTTGTATTCCCGAAGGCTCACATAGAAAGCTCATTGTGAAAAATATCCATGAAGGAGGTCTCAGGGCCATTTTGGAGTTGATAAAACTCTGAACATGCTTAAAGAACGATTCTTTTGGCCCCATATGAGACACAAGATGTTCAAAGGCACTGTCACAAATGTACTTAATGTTTACAATCTAAGTCAAAAGTGATGTCTCATGGGTTTTAGACTCATTTGCTTGTTGTTTGCACCCCTTGGGTCGATATTAGCATGGATCTTATCTCAATGGGGTTTCGATTCTATCTTTGTGGTAGATGACCAATTTAGTAAAATGGCACATTTCATACCCTACCACAAAGTAGATGATGCAAGCAACATAGCAAAAATCTTCCTTAGAGAAATAGTTAGGCTTCACGGGTTACCTAAGTCCATAGTATCAAAAAGAGATCCTAAATTTGTCAGTCATTGCTGGAGAACTCTCTGGGAAAGATTAGGCACCAAACTTAATTTTTCTAGCTCTTGTCATTCTCAAATGGATGGACAAATTGAGGTTGTTAACCAATCTCTATCCACTATGCTTAGGGCACTTTTGAAGAGTAACCATAGATTTTGGCAAGATTATCTTCCCCACATTGAGTTTGCTTATAATAGAGTGGTTCACAAGACCACTAAAATGTCTCCCTTTGAACTTATGTACGAGTTTAATCCTCTTACTCCTTCTGATTTGGTACCCTTTCCAAACACTCACGAGTTTTTACATAAAGATGGGGTTTCAAAATTTGAATTTGTTTGAAAATTGCATGAGAGGTTTAAAATTCAAATACAACAACAAAGTGAGAGATATGCCAAACAAAACAAGAGAGGGAAGAGGGAGATGATTTTTGAAGAAAGGAATTGGGTTTGGCTTGATTTACGCAAAGATCGTTTCCTACAAAAGAGAAGTCTAAACTCAATCCCTAGCGAGATGGGCCTTTTCAAGTCCTCTAACGCATCAATAATAATGCATATAGGATAGATCTGCTTGAGACGATGAAGCAGAATCCACATATTCGAGGGCCACTCTTCTTCAAAAGGGAGGGGACAATAGAAGAGCCCTTAATAAAGGCCCAATCGCAACGACAATGGCTAGAAGAATCCAAGAAGAGTGAAACTCAGCTCAACCCGATAGAGTAAAGCTCTTATCAACTTGGACAACTGATTTGTCTGTAAATAGTACTATAGTTTAATTTTCCTTTTGGGCCATGTATTGGGCCTCCATATTTTTCTTTTAGGCTTTGCATTTTGGGCCCACAGTAGGAGCAAAAATAATCCACAGAGTCACCTTAAGCTTTAAATTGGGCTTTATTTGAGCCCATTTGAAACCCTAGGAACCATAGGCATCAAAAGCAAGCATGGAACATCAACCCTCACACTTTATGCATGTCCTTAATGCTTTAAGTGTGTCTTGACACATGGCACAAGATCTACCACTGCCACCCCCTTCTATTGATCACTCGACACACAAAATTACAACACTTAGTTAGAGAAAATTGTACACAGGGGGCAGAAAGTTATAGTTCATAGTCCCATTACAAGAGCTCGAAGCTAAATTTGGTCTTCAACTAGTACATTTTTATGTTCTCTATACTTTCAAAGGATTCATACTGCATTATATTTTCCTTGTGATCAGATGGTGTAATATTAAATAAAATTGCAATAGATAGAAGATAAATAATTTTATTTTTTTATTTGAGTTGTTGCTTGGGGATTGTTGCTTTTTGAACTTTCTCAACTTCCCAACCAAATCAAGAGATTGTTGCTCCTGTCACAATCTCCATCTCAAAAGAACCCCTCCAAAACTCAAAATCTTCGTGAATCATGGAAGAGAGACATTAGAGCACTCAACAGGAACCCTAAACCCCATCAGAACCCATCAGAGCCCTCAGAAGAAACCCTCCAAAACTCAAGATCTCAGTGAATCATGGAAGCAAGAATATTAGAGTATTAAATACGAACCCTAAACCCCGTCAGAGCACTCAAAAGAAACCCTTTAAAACTCAAAATCTCAGTGAATCATGGAAGCAAGAACATTAGAGCACTCAACAAGGACCCTGAACCCCATCAGAACCCATCAGAGCACTCAAAAGAAACCCTTCAAAACTCAAAATCTCAGTGAATCATGGAAGAAAGAACATTAGAGCACTCAACATGAACCTTAACCTCCATGAGAATCCATTAGAGCACTCAAAAGAAACCCTCTAAAACTCAAGATCTTAGTGAATCATGGAGCAAGAACATAAGAGTATCCAATAGGAAACCTAAATCCCATCATAACCCCTTAGAGCACATAAAAGAAACCCTAAATCATTATTTTTTTATTATTTTTATTATTATTAGAATTACCATTATTTTTTTTTTGTTTTCTTAACAATTCAATAAATAATGTTTTATTTCAAATAATTTGTGAAAATATAAAATTTTCAAGATTAAAATATAAAACATCATTAAATAAATTTTCAATTTAAAACTACGTGAACCCTAATTTTTCTTTATGAAACTATGTAGAACCGAGGTCAATCTTTATCGGGCCCAAAAAATAAAAAAATATTTTCTTTGTTTGGTTTGTTTGTTTATTTTCATTTATTTTTATTTGTGTATTTGTTTTCTTATTTTTGTTTATTTGTATTTATGTTTATTTTAATTTATTTACATTAATATTTGTTTGTTTTTATTTTTTTCTTTTATTTGTCTTTATTTGTATTTTTATTGTAATTATTTTTGGGAAAAATAACATTTTGTAAAACCAAGCTCATTTTTGCTTATTTGATTAAAGGTACCGTCTTAGGATGGACGTTGTTGGGGTGTTAATACCTTTCCCACACGTAACCGACTCTCGAATCTTACCTCTAGTTTGTAGACATTTCTTTTTTGGTTTTTCTGTAGTTTTTCATAATAAACTATGGTGGCGACTCTATCTCTAATAAAAATATTATTTTTTTAATTAAATTTTTCATTTTTGTCTCCCCTTCACGATCCCGGTCGTAACAAATGTCAACCCACAACAATACTCAACTATAATTCCTCAACAAAATGAGCTTAAAGATTATCTATTAATCGTCAATTCCTTGATCAATTATATAAAAAAATCTTGCAATATTTATAAGGATATTAAGACAACAAGAGAATCTTGATCTATTCCTAGATATAAACTTTTATATGATATGTTAATTCAGTTCCTGATTCCATAAGATATTTTCCAATATCCTAAAAATCAATGATCAAGTCACGAAACAACACAACAAGAAATAACCACAATTAAAATACTTATTTATTGAAGGAAAAGGAATAAATATGAAAAATAGAACAATTACATAAGAGTTTAGAAAGGTTTAACCTAACTCTAAACATAGATAATTTAGCTCCGCATAGACATGAGAATACTAAACCTTGCAAAAGAATAGTGGAATAAGAAGAAGAATCCATAGGAAAACCTATGAAAGTCTTCCAATAGTGATTTTCGATCTTCAATAGACAAATATGCCTAACCCTAATGCCAAAAACTATTAAATAAAATCTAAAATTTGACATTCATGCCCAACTTAAGTCAGATGCGTCAGATGGTACTAGATTCAGTTATATGCCCAAGCTTTGAGTCCAACCTATAGTAGTGATGTGATACAAAAAATATAAAAAAAAATGTAATTTTCCTTTTATTTTTGTATGTTAAGTTTGAATCTAGGTAAGGAATGGACTTGTCTCTTCCTTTTCCACTATGAGTCTATATAAGGACACTTATTATACTCATTTTGACAGATTTGGAATGAATATAAATTTTTTAAAATATTGAGTGTGTCATATCTCAAGAATGTTTCTCCTTTTCTTATTCTAGAGTGACGCTTCATAGCTTATCTCTTAATGATGCATCGGGGTTCATCAAAGGGAGGTGAAGAGTTTCTCTCTTATGGTTTCTTATCTTGTGAGCTAGGTCGTAAGTTGTAATTCACCATCTTGCTTATCTCATGTATTTGAGTGGCCCAAGGTTCTTCTCAATTCCTAGCATTGATTCTTATCTTATGGGCTAGGGCACAAGTGGCGAATCATTATCTTGTTTATCGCACGAATTTGGGTGGTGCAAGGTGTTGTTATAATTCCTAGCATTATCTTTCTTTCTTGTATTTTCTTTAATTATTTTCGTTTTTGAGCTTTTTGCAAACTTTTGAAGATCACGTTCATCCAAGAGCTCTTCTTTCAAGCTTGAGTGGAATGATCCTATAACCCAAGTCTTTCCTTCATTACCATAGACGTTTCTAGCTTTTGTTTTGCACCTCTAGTTGGGGATTCTGCATCAACTAAGCCCAGGTCATTTGCGTCGGGCACATTTCTCTGCCTTTGCTCTCGACTTCTCTCAAGTAGGGCTTGACTTCTTTTGCTTAAAATTTGCTTGTTTTTCTCACTCCTTAAAGGCTTTAATCATCATTCTTCTAATCTAATGTTTTTCCTGCTCAAATTCACTCAAAATAGTTTGAATTAGGAATCAAATCCTTTTTCCAACGCTCATAATCAATAATTACAACAATCAAATAAAAGAGAGCATCAATCAAATTTTGAGTGTGGAGAGAGTTGATTTTTTCATAAGAGAATGATCCAATAATATCCTATAAAGAAACTTTATCATTAGCCAAGAGTGGTTGTGTGTTAAACAATACTCGATTTTTAACTATAAGTGGCTAAGTGCTAAAAAAACACTCGACATGTTAGCCAATTGTGGCTACGTTTTAAAACAAGACTCATACGAGTTAACTAAGAGTGCCTATAAGTCCAAACAATACTCTTATATCTTGCAGCATTAGTCAACCAATGGAACTCAATCAATTGGTTAAGGATTGGATGTAGTATATGTTATAAGACCAACTAGTATAAAATTTTCTTGAGTATTTTCTTCCCTCCTTATTCTTTTTATATTGCATGTTACTGCACCTACGTGGCTTAAGAAGGTGAATATTTCGAACTCGATTTTATTGAAAACCTTTGTCAGTTTGTTCAACCAACATAATTCAACCCTCCATTCTTATGTTTTATCTATTTTTTCACAGTAACTCATAATATATAGTATACAAGTTAATTATTTATCTTTATTTTATTTTTGTATTTTTTATTCTTGGTATCTAGTTGGTATGTTTGTACTCAATATTACATATTTTTTTATTGTTATTTGGGTTTGTTTCAAAAATAAGTGCACATGAATAACTAAGTAAAGAAAATAACCTAAGGCTTTGTAAGAATCCTCGAAGTCAAACTAATTGACTCAATGTCTTATTAATTCTTATTTTCTTTCCCAAATGAGTTATAAAATTGATAAGAGTTCTTTTACTCATACATATCATAATCCCTTAAATATCAAAAGTCAAAAGTACACTAGACATGTTTATATGTTAGTTCTTAATTATAAAATAAATTATATAGTAGTATAATTTGTAATTATAATTAAATAATTACATAATTACATTTATTTATATAATTTATTATTATATTATTTACAGTTATAATTAAATAACTTATTTATATAAGTATATAAATATAATTTAGTGCATAATTAATAATTATAACTCATTATATAATTTAAAATTAAAATTTCTTATTTTGTTTAACACTTATAATTTATAATATAAATATACTTTATTATTTAATAAAATTAAACTATAATTTATAATTTATATGAAAAAATGAATTTTATAACATATTTTAATTTCTTATCTCTTATAAAAATTTATATAGTTTATTATATAATTATAACTTTATAATTATAGAAATAATTAATATATATATATATATATATATATATATATATATATATGTATATATATATATATATATATATATATATAATTATGAAATTTATATCTACTTTATACTTTATTAAAATTTAAGGCTTTTACAATTTATATTAAATTTATTTATAAATTATAATTATAGTAAATTCTGTAAAATTGAGAAAAATCTATTATGAAATAATTTATAAAGTTATATATGTTAATAGTTTATTATAAAATTATAATAATTTTTACAAAATTTTTATCTTTAAAATAAGTAAATTTATAAAATGTAAATAATAAATTGTATAATAAATTTATATTATACCAAATAATATTGTTTTAAAAAACTTTAAAAAATAGTTATTTTGCAAGAATGATTTTGCAATGATCACATGTAATAATAAAAAAATTGAAAGTATAAAATGTCCATGATAATTTTTCAATACTTGTAATAGTTAGTACTCAAAAGATGTTTATGAGATTATTATTTTTAGTAGATTGTTGGTTACTAATTTATATTTTTATTATATAATAAAACTACTTTTAGTGGTAAAAGGTAAGCCTATTTAATTAAAAAAACTACTAAAAAGTGCATTCTGTATAAATTAGAAAAGAAATAAAAACCTAATAGTATTTATAAAATTGTTGGACTTCTCTAACTCAAAATTAGATGGGTTGAAGGAATGAATTGAGTTAAAAAAAAATGTTGTTTTGGCTTAAGTGCGAAAAATGATATAAAAAAAAAAACACTTTGAACAAGTTGTGAGCTTCCAAACAAAGTATAATTGAGGATCCAATCTCCTTACTGTTTTCTCCCAGTCCCCATACAACACACAACACAAACATTGCTTAGAACTTACGAACTACAAATACCAAATACCCTCACTAACCAAACAATCTCTCATTCTCATTCTCTCTCCTCGCTCTCTCCCTTCCATCAACATGCAGATCTTCGTCAAGACTTTGACCGGAAAGACCATCACGCTGGAAGTCGAGAGCAGCGACACTATTGACAACGTCAAAGCCAAGATCCAGGTTCTCTCTCTATCTCACCTTCTTTCCTTCACAACAGCTTTGATTCCATTCACCTAGGGTTTTACAACCTTTATTTTTTCTTTCCTCTGCGTTTCTTTTGCTCTCATTAAATTCAAGGGTTTCTAATTGTTTCGGACCTTTCCAACTTCAATATGCGTGTGTTTGGGAGGTCTAGAGTTGAATTGTGGTACTACTGTATTAATTTATTCTAAGAATGGCTTAATTATTGGGATGATTGTTATGTCTGCACAGTATATATGTTTCAGAAACTATTTGATTTAGTCTGTGTGCCGTTGTAAGAATGTAAATGGTTAAATTGAAAAGTGTGTGCAGGAGCACAGGTTAAAAAATGTCTGGATAAACTATAACCTGAAAATTATATAAGTAATAACTAAAAAATATTAGTGATTAAACCTTAAAACAGTTCTATGCAAAGGATTGTAAGATTCTTGTTGTATTGTGTCTGCAGAGATTTGAAGTTGAATGACACTTTATATTTGTTGATTTGTTTTGCTTTAGATATTATTTAAATGCTTGTAATATCTATGACTGTTACGGGTTGATATATTTGATGCTCAGTTATAAGTGAGCTTTCTCACTGCCAAGAATTTATGTAGTCTGGAATGAGTGTCAGAATCACCCTGTAATGATTTTTTGATACTCATTAGTAGACTTAGATGTTTAATGCAATTGTTTTGCAAGTGTTTTGTGTGTTTCCTCTCTTTGTTGTTGCATTTGACAAATTTGGACCTGGGTTTAGTATGGAAAGCTGAACTACTACTGTGGTGTGGTTTTCAAGACTGAATCCGATTAATTGTTGGCAAATGAGTTTTGGGTGTTGGTGAACTAATGCAGAAGTATTGAGCTAGTGAAGAACTTTTTACTTGTGAATGATTTTAAACTGTGCAAAACCCACCAAAGGGACTGATATCAGAGTTTAATTGAAAATAGATAGAATCTACAAAATAAGACTTAATAGTTTAGATGAAATGCTCTTCACGTTTTGCCCACAGTTTTATGAAAGTCACAAAGTTTAAGAAATTTGATGCCCCTGTATTCATTTCAAACCCATTTAAAATTGTTTATGAACCCTTGAATCTGTTTTTATTCCAGATACTGGGTTTAAACCAGTTAACCACTGATTCAGAACCACTTTGTATCCTGTTATCTAGTTTTAAAGTTTGCAAGACCCAAAGAGGTTGCAATTAGTCTATACCTATTCTCCAACTCAGGAAGTGTATACTAGGCTTTCCTTGTCATCAATTGAACATTGCCTTTTTAAAATGTGAACAAACCAGAAAAGATAACATATAGAACTATTTTTTATTGTTGACATGGTCATTGAAGTAGTAGCAGTATGACATAAGAAAAATTGGCATGGGTGGTTCCGAATACTATAAAATATAAATTAACTAGTAATCTATTTGTTGTTAGTTTTAAGTAATCTATTAAGTAGTACACTATATATTCATATGCAAACTTTCTACAACATTTTCCTATTCATTTATTTTTCTTTCCATTATTTCAACCGTATTTATATTCCTTACAAAAGTTGCAGTACCTTAACTATGCTACATTGTCTATTAAGTCTTTCGTTGTCATTTTGGCAATATCCTGAAATGAACCAAATAATAACGTATAAGCATTGGAACTTTAACCAAATGAATTAGGGAAATAATGCAATATAAATATAGCTTAAAATTAATCTCACACAGTTGCATCTTTCAAATTGATATATTTTAAGGATATTATCCTAAAGCAGTAGAGGAAGAATGAAAGTTAAGGGCACCTTGTTGTTCCTTGCTAAAACCATTATCAATCAACCAAGATATTGATTAAATCCATCAGTCTGAGTGGTTGCACAGAACTGAAGTCACATAATATATTGGAATTCACATCCAAATGCATGCAGCAAAATTACTTTGACTTAAGTGGTAAGAAATAATAAAGTTTCTGTGAACATTAACCATTAAACAATGAATGTTACGACAGAAGGATTCTAAAAATCTAGACTGACGAAGGATAAATACACTATTCTATTAATCCAGTTGGACAGTTTTTTGATAATGGCTTCATGGTACCAAATATAAGAGACTTAATTTAATCCTATGCGATGCAAAAGCTATAAATTTGTGCGTTGTGAAACTTGAACTGGTTGAGGCAATGGGTTAGTGAGTTAGAGGTTGGACTGTTTGTCATGGATTAGTACAGTTTTACCGGGTTTATATTATAGAAAAGAAACATACACACACACACACATATATATATATATATATATATATATATATATATTTATGTATGTATGTATCTGACATATAGTTTGACTAATCTACTCCAAATTTCAAATAAAATCTTACAATGTATAATTTCATAGTCAACGTGTAAAATCACAATTCATGATTGAGTAACAGAACAAAAAATATTAATAATCTGTCAAAAATCTATGTATGCATGATAAAATTCAAGATATGACATGCTTATAAATTATTTTTTCAATTTATGTCAATAATCTTTCCAAAATTTATTTATACACAATTAAGAACATTTTTTATAGGTGACCATATCTTATGCATTTAGATATTAGATTCTTTCAATCAAAGTTTCTATAAATGGAATTATAATCATTATTTTTATCTAAAAAACATTATATTTAGTTATTTAAATAAAATAAGTTATCTTTGTCATAAAAACTAATCTTTTGCTTTAGTCCAATGGTTGCTGTCCAGCTATCTTCCTAAGAGTTCATGGTATTAAATTTTTGCAATACCGAAATGTTACCAAATTTTCTTAACTGTTCTACTTTAAACTTGGCCGGGTGACCGGTTCGCATGAAACCCATTTAGGTCGCCCTGGTTGTATATATTTCTGGTTCCAAGTTCAGTCAGCCAGTTTGGGTCACTGGTCTGGTCACTGGCTTCTGGTTAAACTGGAAGATCAGCTAGGCCAAGCCGGTTTTCACAAGATTAGTTTTAACATAATCAACTCCTAGAAAAGGAATATATTTGATTATAATTATATACAATATGAAATACAAATATTATTTTTGTAAGTTAATATTAATATTTTAATTCAAAGTGTTTATTTTCATATAACATACATAGTTACTCACGTGATATATATACTACTAGTTCTATGATTTTATTTAAAATTTGAACTTTTTCTTTTCATGTAATTTCAAGCAATAATTGCATGATTTGTATAATGATATGCTTACATGTTTAATTCCTATCATCTTATTCCATGCAAATATTTTTTCCATGATTTGGATATTAATACAATGTTTTCTGAAGTTTTTCATTATAACCTAGTTGAATAAATAGATTTTTAAACGAAATTTTGCTTATATATTTTGATATTGGATTTATCAACTATAGCTACGTGGAAATAGTAGTCCTTTGGGCTTGAGATATATGAGCTCCAACAAGGAGTTTTGGGGGATGATTTGCCTGCAAATTTTCAGTCATTGACTGACAGGCATGACCGTAAAATGTTTGACCTTCCACTCACTAGCAACAACATTAATCATTCTTTGGGCAGAATATTTTACCCTTGCTCGTTCCATTTCAAGTGTTCTCGCTTATGTACTGATAAACTCATCTTGACTGGACTGAAAATACTTGATAAACATGTATTGCAGATAGATAGGTCCAAATACATTTGAGCTGCTCTTCAAAAAGGGAGCCTCTATGTCTGAGTTACATCATCAGTTTCTAATAACGTTGGGTGGAATGTGTTTTGTAGGACAAGGAAGGTATCCCTCCCGACCAGCAGAGGTTGATTTTTGCCGGTAAGCAACTGGAAGATGGCCGCACACTTGCTGATTATAACATACAAAAGGAATCAACCCTTCACTTGGTCTTGAGGCTCAGGGGAGGAACCATGATTAAAGTGAAGACTCTGACTGGAAAAGAAATTGAAATCGACATTGAGCCAACTGATACGATTGACCGGATCAAGGAAAGAGTAGAAGAAAAGGAAGGAATTCCACCTGTGCAGCAGAGGTTTTCTCTCTTTTTGTTTTAATTGAGGCTGTCTTTGCTAATTCAGCAGTACATGATTTAACTGTTACATGGAAATGTGCATGTCACTTGTTAACTACAAAAAGCTTCTGTTTCTGATTATATTTTTGAATAATTACCTGTCAGTTGTTTTGATACATAAACACAGATATTAGATCCATGCATGTAGATATCATTGATTCAATATCTTGGTGTACATTATTTTGAGCTTCCTGTAGTAGGGTTATATTTGACAATCATACGGTCGAGTGAAATAGATTTATAAGCAATCTTGCCACTGTGATGAAATGATAGAAAATGAGAAAATTATATGGCCTTGTTCTTTTAGGCTTTTTAATAAAATTCATTTATCACTTTGTTTATATTCTGAAATATGATTTCTGGAAACCAATGTTGGTATTTTGTTTAGCTTTTTCCAGATTTTCCTTGAAGTAGAAGCTCCTCAAATCAGCTTATATAGAGGTCTTAGTTTTGTTTTTGGGGCTTTGTACAATGAAAAATTTAATTAATTTTTAAGAACTGTTTGCATTCAATTGTAAGGTATGGAATTCAAGTCTCACGTAGAGATGGGATTCTAGTGTTGGTGTAGGCCTTGGACTCTTCAACTAGAATGACTAGCTTTTGTGTAGTAGTTTCCCAAGGTTCTTCTCAAAAACTTTTGTAAGATTGTATTCGGCCGACCCCTTCATTTTATAGAAAAGAGAATCCTAAACAAAAGTTGGGTTACAAAAGCTAAGCCTAGGTTAGTGTGTAATATGAAAAAAAGTTTGAAATGCTTATCCTTATTCATCCATAAATTTATGGCCCAGCTGAATTGGAAAATTATTAGTAGTAGTCCATTATTTGCTTCTTGTCATTGTTATATTCATAGAAATCCCGTCAAATTGTAAAGCTTGCATACTCATTGATGACGGAGAATGTTCTGGTGAACGCCTAATTGCGAATGTTATATATCAGTTGCATTTGATTTGCTTGATAATCTAGAGTATCAGTGAAATTTTATCCTCGTTCTTTTATCTGACGTATTTCATCCTTTTCATGTTATATCTCTGAGGTTTCACTTTAAGTACTATATAAATGGATAAAGTATTTTATTCTATTGGAAACATTAGAATCTTATGACTTGCATTTTGCTGCAGACTCATATATGCAGGTAAGCAGCTTGCTGATGACAAAACAGCTAAAGAGTATAACATTGAGGGTGGTTCAGTACTTCATTTGGTGCTTGCATTGAGGGGTGGTATTTATTAATGTAGATGCATATCAGAACCTAAAGGCTTGAAAGGAAGCTCTATACCTGTCCTTCTCTGAAGACATCACTTTTCTTTTATGCACTTGGTTTTGTAATTGAGACTACCCTTGGTGGTCAGTAACTCGAGTATCTTTCGAATTTTATGCTGTTCAAAACCCTAAGTTGGCCTTTAAAATGAGTATCTGGACCAATGATTTATAACCGTAGTTTCGAAAATGATTACGTTAAATAAGGGTATTTCTTCCTCCACTTCCATACATTCCTTTTGCACCTGCATAAGGATAAAAATTTCCATTTTACCCTTATTCTAAAAGTTGAAAGTGTTTTTCGATGCAAATCGGAAGTTTTCTTTTTGAAAAAGTGACTTAGATTGTGTAATTAATAAATATTTTTCAATTACGCAATTTGGAAGAAAACCTAAAATGAAATTTTTTATATTTTGCGAGGTTGCAGAAGAAATGTTTGGAGGAACACGATGAAATGATCTAACATAATTACTTGGTTACATTTTTAAATAGTATTACAGGACTAGTTAATTAAGGAAATTTAATTTTGAAACTTAAGAGATGATTATAACATTGAAGTTGCAATGTTCAATTATCCTTAGTTCTAGTTTTCTTCTTTTTTTTTTATGAAAATTTTCTTGTTATGGATCTTTACAATTTTAAACAGTAACGAGTTAGCATAAATTGCGGAAGAGGGTGAACTTCAATTTAGTTCAAGAAAAAGGAATGACCAAGTTGATTGGTTTACACAATTCCATGCAACTTTTGACCGGTTAGGTTGTGCTTAACCCATGAGTGAGTTTAACGGATTAATTTGTCGGGTCCAATTCGTTTTGACATCGAAGTCTTTTGTACCTCTTTGGGTGACTTAAGGAAACGGAAGGTTGATGTTTGTGGAGGTTTCGTTTTTGAATGGCGGTAATTGGAGATTAGTTTAAATTTTAGTGTTGGGAGGCTGTGCCAAGTGCATTTTTATGTCCAGTAACAGTGTATTTTTTTCCATGTCTTTACATATGCACATTTTTATGTGGAAGAAGATACCTTCTGCACCATCGATGAACTTGACGCTCATTCCATGTTCATTTTGGTTTAGTTTTTTTTTTTTTTTTCCTTTTTTATTAAGACTCATGTTAGACATAGTG
>Ga0209700_105045_pt1 | contig 22892 bp, 13 predicted proteins | sample SiratroredBW_FD_187528 | JGI IMG/M metagenome (GOLD analysis project Ga0209700, IMG submission 187528) | Root nodule microbial communities of legume samples collected from California, USA - Siratro red BW (SPAdes) (version 2) | ecosystem: Host-associated > Plants > Roots > Nodule | place: USA... | reverse complement strand
TCTTGTTCAGTTACTTAATCCTTAAGTTTCACTTAGGGAAGTCTAAAATAATTTGTTTTCAGAACTTAAAAGTAATCAAAGAGAGACTTCAAAATAGTCAAAAAGCTCTCGTCTAAAAAGAAGTCTTAATAAACCGGTTGATAGTTTGCAAAATTTAAATATTATCACGATCGATGCTTGTTGAATGAATGAATTATTTGATTTATGATACATGAGTCGTGATAACTTTTTTATTTATATTTTGAGAGAGAGATGTGATAAACTTTATGATATCAAGTTTGCATATATTCTTTATAATTAACTTACAAATGCTTTCTTAAGAATGGTATAGCTTTGGGCAAATATTTCGTTACGAATGTATAACTTGGATTTTCCTTAAGTTTAGAAACAATACGAAGTCCTTCAAAAGAAGGACTCAATATTTAAAATACTTTTTGGATTGGAGTTTATGAAGTTAGTGTCACGATTAAGGCAAAGACTAGAAATAGAAAGGCACCCATAGTTATTTTTTCTTACCCAAAACGCACGATGTTGTATCTGTAATCATTTTCATTGACTAGACATGTTCATTTTTAGCGAAGGTCAATGCACGTAGGGACAGAGCCAGGACTGGCTGATGGGAGTGGCCAACAATTAATTGATCAATGTCATGTCGTGTTCATTTGTGATCACCCTTTTATCTTCCTTTCAAATTGAAACAGTAAAAAATTTAGCTTTTCAAATTGAATGGGTCACATTGTTTTTCTTTTCGTGGAAAAAACTGAGAGAAAATGAGATAGAATGAAGATTTTTTTCCAAGTTGCAGGATTGAAAGTATGCATAGTGAGACATGACAAGAGAAAGCAACTTTTGTCTACTCAAAATCTATAGAGATAAACTCAATCCAAAAACTTACATAGACAGAAAAGTTGTTAGAAGATAACAAAGGAAGTCACATTCTAGATAAGGGTTCAAATAGACTTTATACCATCTCAGTAACTGAATTACTGAATTAAATCAACAATGCCTGAGAGAGGTTGTTGCTAAGGCCCAAACTCACAAGTTCACACCTATTATTTATCACTTTGAAGATTTTAAAAACAAGATAATAATTCTTTATCTCTAAGACAAAACAATATTTAGACACTTAGACATATCAGACTTTTTTCTAATAGCAATGATACTTCTGCATATAAGCCTTGGAACTTTTTTTTTTCCATTAAACCTCCATTCAGCGGGTATTCAAACATGCTGAATGAAGTAAGGACAAATAAAAAATCGCAAATCTTAAATAAAACCGAGTTCAATGTACAAATACCACAGTAGCTTGAATTTAAGAGCAAAGCTTTGGATTGTAGATGATCAAGTTGGCTTCACGATTAACTCAAAGACCAAAATAGACCAGCACCCAAAATTCTTACCCAAAATTCACGAAACAATTATGCTTGTCACTGTCATAACTAAACATTTTCAGTCTTGATAAAGGTTAATTCGAGTGATTAGGTATTTCTGCACAAACAGTTGATTAATTGAGTATAAAAACCACTTGGTGCATCTGGCTTTTTATGTGCACATTTCAACTTAGAAGTTATTAAAACATATGCTACAATGGGGTTTGGTTGGTCTTTTGCTCTGTCAGTACGTTTTCTACTGCTTTATTCACTATTTTCATTGTCAGTTACTAATTGTCGTCTTTCCGTCACTCATACAAAATGCCATGAAGATGAAAGCAATGCCTTGTTGAAATTTAAGGAAAGTTTTGTTACTAGTAAGTCTGCATCTTCTAATCCTTTCGGTTATTCCAAAATAGCTTCTTGGAATGCAATCACAGATTGCTGCTCATGGGATGGCATTCGATGTGATGAGCACACAGGTAATGTCATTGACATTGATCTTCGTAGCAGCCACATCTATGGTACAATGGATGCTAATAGCAGCCTCTTTCACCTCAAACACCTTCAAAGCCTTGATCTTTCTGGTAATGACTTTAATCGCTCTCAAATTCCATCTAGGATAGGTGAGCTTCAACAGTTAAGATATCTGAACCTCTCTGAAGCCAATTATTTTGGCGAAATTCCACAAGAAGTTTCACATTTGACCAAGTTACTGTCTCTTGATCTATGTAGTTTATTCCATTCACCGGATCCGGTCAATCTGTTGAGTTTCAAAATATCCACTCTAAGAAGCTTAATTCAAAACTCAACTAATCTTCAAATTATTTATCTTAATTATGTGTCGATTTCATCACCTGTACCTGATATATTCGTAAATCTTACTTCTTTGAAAGAACTCGGTCTTTACAATTGTGAACTATATGGGGAATTTCCAAATGGAATATTTCATCTTCCGAGCTTGATATATCTGGATTTGGGAAATAATCATTACCTCCGTGGTAAATTTCCAATTTTTAATTCAAGTGCACAAATTACCATGTTACAACTTTCTTTCACCAGTTTCTATGGTACACTGCCTGCATCCATTGGAAATCTTAAGTCTTTGAAAGTTTTATCAATTTCACACGGCAAATTTTTAGGTTTTATCCCTTCTACATTTGGAAACCTCACTGGGCTTAGGTATCTAGATGTTGGATACAACAATTTCAAGGGTCATCTTTCTTCTTTATTAGTAACTCTTACCAAACTAAGCACCCTGTCAGCAGGTTTTAATGAATTTTCTACTGACACCATCTCATGGATTTGTAAGCTGCCTGGAATAACTCATTTAGAACTAGACTTTGTAAATGTTGGCTTGGACAGTCCACTCTGTTCTGCAAATCTCACCCAGCTATCTGTACTATCCCTATGTTACACCAATTTAAGTGGACAATTTCCATCTTGGATAATGAACCTAACCAACTTAGCTTACATGGATCTTTCAGGAAATAATCTTCAGGGTGAAATTCCGAACTCTCTCTTCAAACTTGAGAACCTAGAAACTCTTTATCTGTTCCGTAATTTGTTGGAAGGAGAATTAGAGCTTGACAAGTTTCTAAAGCTCAAAATGTTGATTTTTATTGAATTATCTGCCAACAAATTGTCATTAATTAGTGGAAAAAATTCATCCAATGCGAGCCTTTCTCACATTCAATTTTTAGGTTTGGGTTTATGCAATTTAAAAGAGATTCCAACATTTCTCCAGGACTTGTCTGAGCTGTCATATCTTTTCATGCCAGCCAATAATATCAATTCATTCCCTAGTTGGATGTGGGGGAAAACAAATCTTCGGAGGTTATGTGTGTCCTATAACTCATTGACAGGAAGTATATCTCCATTGATATGCAATTTGAAATCTCTTATGCATCTTGATTTATCATTTAACAACTTAAGTGGCATGGTTCCCTCGTGTTTGGGAAGTTCTATCCAATCTCTGCAAACATTGGAGCTACAAGGAAACAAATTGTCTGGCTTAATTCCTCAAAGATATATGGTGGCAAGCAGTCTGAGAGTGATAAATTTAAGCAATAACAATCTGCACGGTCAACTGCCAACGGAATGGGTCAACTGTGGAATGTTAGAGGTTATTGATGTCAGCCATAACCAAATTAATGATTCGTTTCCATGTTGGTTGGCCACTCTTCCGGAGCTGAAAGTTGTTGCTTTACATCATAATCATTTGTATGGATCTATAAGGTGCCCTTCAACGTTCTCATTTCCCAAACTGCACATCATTGATCTTTCTCACAATCAATTCTCTGGAAAATTTCCTTGGGAAACAATCCAGAATTGGAAATCCATGATAGCTTCCAACGAGAGTCAATTGCACTATGAGATTCAGTCAAACATCACGTTGTCGGGAAGGGTCAGTTGGTGGAGTGATGGTTATAGTTATTCGCTCACAATGTTTGGCAAAGGGACTGTCTTGGTTTATCAAAATCTCCAAAAGGTTTACTACTTGATTGCCATTGATCTTTCAAGCAATAAATTCTCTGGGGAAATTCCAGTTGTTATGGGAGACTTAACTGGCCTTGTTTTTCTCAACTTGTCCAACAACATGCTTAGTGGCAGCATTCCTTCTTCCTTAGGAAAGCTTTCACACCTTGAAGCATTGGACCTTTCTCTCAATAGATTATCAGGGAACATTCCCCTACAGTTGGAAGAACTAACTTCTCTCTCATACTTGAATGTGTCCTTTAACAACCTCTCAGGTCACATACCACAACATAAGCAGTTTGCTACATTCCAAAATAGTTCATTTATGGGAAACCAAGGACTGTGTGGGAATCCATTATCCAAGAAATGCGAGAATGATGCAGGGCCACCATTTGTTCCACATTCTACATCTGATGATGATGATGATGATGATAAAGATTAAGGATTTTTCGGTGGATTTAACTGGAAAGTGGTTCTGATCGGGTATGGTGGTGGACTTCTTGCGGGATTGGCACTGGGATTGACTTTCAGTCAAGAAGTATTTGAATGGCTTAAAACTGTTCATTTGAGTTTTTATTTTTTCTTGAAGGGAAGGTTCGTTTGAGTTCAGTCATAAGCAAAGTGGAATTTACTATACAACTTTTTCTTTTTGGGTATTGTAGAATGTATAAGTATAGACTTTGTTTCCCTTCGGTTGTTGTGATTTTCTCTCCGTCACTCGTTAACAAGAGTGTGTTGTGCTTTTGTTATTGTTTCTGGTACTCGAGATAATCTAAATCCTGTTTGTCATGTATGTGAAATAGTTAGTAACTACTCTTACAGAGTTTACGTGAGCATTTTCAATTTTAATGAAATTTGAAAATTTAAAATAAGTAATTCACTATGTTTAAAGTTTGATACCAGATTATTTTTTCACTCTGATTGCTAAATCTGGTATAAAGTACGCGGCGTGATGTGGACAGTTGAAGAAAGAAATAAAAAGAAATTAGATGAGGTTTGGCAATAAGTTACGTTCCAGCACAATTCCCAGTGGGTTAGTGGACAGTATACTCTGTGATTGGAGCTAGTATGTCTTTCATGTCAAAAAACGAATTATTATTGTTACTGGTTATAGAATTTAGAAGTGTGAAAATGTAATTGCATTTAGTAATAGCAAATGTAATTTTATCTAACATTATAGAAAAGATTATTGTGAAGGAGATTTGAAACACTCTCATCAAATTATACGAAATTAAATCACTTCACAAAGAATATTCTTGAAGAGAAAACCCAATACAGTTGGAACGAGTGAGTACTAGGACGATGACATTAGCTGTCATTAATTAAATCATTCATTATGCCAAACTTTAAGCTTCACGGCTTAAGACAACTCATACGATATGAATATGAATGAAATTGTTCAGTCAAGAACTCTAATTTCTGCAAGATGCTCTTCCAAAATGGTACTGAATTTCTTCATTTGAATCTTCTGAAGTGCTAACCCAACTTCAATTCGACCTTCTTTGTCTCTACAGTCAGAAAGGGAAATTGATCCTGAATTATCTACATTAACCACTTCACTCTTCTGGGGCTTTCCCCACCCAAAGTCAGTTTCATACACTTCCAGATTTGGCGACCCTGCAATTATTGTCATATGCTTCCCCAACGTGGCAAATTCAGTAAAATTTAACATCAATGTTTCAGCCCCTTCAAATGTTCCACGCTGCAAATCTCTAACTTCATTACCAATAGCAATGGCTGCCTCCAAAATACCATTTCCTCCAACAAGTTTGCTCCTCTTCACTTCAGCATTGCCACAAACCAAACAATTTCCAAAATATTCCAACGGAATTGAAAATTCAGGACGATTACGACAATCTGCCATGAAGGCCAAGATGTAGGACTCATCATTATTGGGAAGTACAGTATCAGCTTTAATCTCTTCTGATTTCACCTTACAAAACCAAATCAAAGAACATGTCACTACAAAGGTTGTTTTGCTTGGTAATTCTAGGCCATGGCTTTTGCATTTAATAGAGACCCATTTCTTGAGTTTCTCAACATCGTCATGAGTCAAGACAAACGTGTGACGCACCATGTCACTAGGAAGATCGCGTATTTCGCCCTTTGACTCTACATTTTCGGGTAAAAAATTCAACAGTTCTTGTAAGAAAATGTGCTTGAGACCTTTTGGGTCTTGAATGATATCCCTATTGTGCAATGGCATTGCAACGGAAGCCAAATCCAAGTCTCCATTAGACTTACAAACAGAGGCCCAGAATTTCATGAAGTGATGAAAAGCTCTCCCATCAGCAGCCACGTGTCTGAAAGTGATGCATATGGTGAAGCCAGAATGGGGCATAACAGTGGCCTGGATGGCCATGAGAGGGATAAAGAAAGTGCCATCTTCTAAGGTTTGTGGTGCAGGCAACACAGGAACAAAAGGGTGCAAAGCTGTGACATCTTTTGGGGAATCAGAGAGAAGGGTGATGAAATCTGCTGAGGACTGAGCTACTGTGAAGGAGACAGAATGAGGTTGTGTGTAGAGGATGTGAGGGGGGTTTGGCTTTGGAGGGAAGACAAGGTTGGAAGAGAGAGGGAAGAAGTGTTGGAGAGTGAGGGAAAGAGAGTTCTTGAGAGTTGGAAGGAGAGTTTGGAAGAAGTGTTGGGTGGAATAAGGGAAGTTATAGAAGAAGATACGTTTGAGAGGGGGGCAACAAAGCCATGGAAGATCGAAGAAAGTGAGAGGGATAGAGGTTGAAGGAACAGAACCGGGTGGAGGACTAACTTCACACTGTTCTATCACCTTCAGTGTGTGAGCCATGGATTGCAGGGTTCAACTTGGATATGAATATGTGATTTCACAGCTAGACAAGAACAAACACAGCACTCCAAATCCAGACTCTGATCTATACTGATATAAGAATGACAAATAGACAGTGTTCATTGAAAGAAAGATATACATAGAAACTTCCACCATTAAGTTGAGTAATCCAATTTGCAATTTACAATTGAATCTTATCTTATCTTAATGGTTGTTTTCTTCTTCCAAGTTTTTATTTTTTAATCACATTGGTTTGGTGTTGGTTGAATAACTAAATTTTATTTTGTTTTGCTTAATGATTTGGCTCCTTTCTAAGTACAGTTTCTAACAGCTGAGGTCAACGATTGTTTTTTAATTAGCATTAAATAAAATATATTCTTAACCAATAGTTAATTTAATTTTTAAAATAATGAATAAAAAAGTTGTAAGAAATCATAATACTTCTTCCTCTGTTACTAATCTTAAGTTATTGATTCCAATTTTTCTAGTCTTTTTCTATGAAACTCTTTTTTTATTGTCTCCTATATTAATTATTTTTATTAAAATACTAGCTACTATTTTAATTCATAAATAATAAATACTATAAATTATTTTTCTCTCTTATAAAAACTTCAGAAGTAAAGAATTTAATTTTACAAATTAAAACATCACTCGTATTATTTTTTCCATAGATTAATTACTTATAGAAATTTTGAAAAATAAAATAAAAGGTAATATTATTAACTAAATTAACCAACTTTATTAAAATTATGAATTAGTCATGATTATTGACTTCAAGCACCAATTTTGTGGTTAAAGAATAAGAAAATGCTTTAGACCATTTCATCAACTAGTACCTTTTACTATAATTATAAATGTTTATTATATATAAAATTTATAATAAATAAATACTTATATATATAATATTTAGTAATTTAAATTATTAATAAATAAAAAATTTACATGTATAAATTATATTTTGTATACATATTCAATAATTTTATATTGTGCAAAGTTATTTCAAATTATTAAAAAATTCTGTGAAAATTAAAGTTTAATTTATATATGAAAAGGAAAGCTGTGAATTAAAATGGATAAAAGTTAGTAATATTTAAAAAAAAATGCTCTTGAATAATAATTAAAAAACAACTATTCAACATATCTAGTTACTTTATATATGAAGAAGATTTAGCATAAAATGAAACAAATGACTAATAAAAAGACGGTGATGGAGGATTTATTTTTCTTCAGAGATGGAGGTTTGTTTCAAATAAAAATATTGAAAGACGGTGGTAAAAGACAACAAAAAAAAGTTATTGATCTAATGACGCCTAGTGTCCTTATAAAAATTGAAATATGAAATTCATTATTATTAATACATTTTTAGCTATCAACAACCAATTTTTAAAAGAATATTTCTGGTAGGATAGAGACATAATAATTTAACTTCTTTATTTTAATTTCGGAGCAAGTAATATTTAAAAAAAAAATTTTAAATAGATACCAAGTTTTGACTAAGTTTGTTCTATAAGTTCCACATGATTCTCATCTCCATTGGTAAAGATAATTTATCCTAGCAGACATGCGTATTTGCACCAAAATCAGTGTAATTTACATCAAAATCAGTATAATTTACTTTTGTATTTCTTGGAAAGTATTACAACACCACTTTGTTTTAAACAAGTGGTGCAAAAAATCATGTTATGATTGACAATTTTGGTAAAAGATGTGACTAACTCAAATCATATTTCTAAGAGAGAACTTTGATTAAGATGGATCAAGATTTAATGGAAATCTAACATCACTTCAGTATAAAACAAAAACACAATTTCAACTAAAACACCTTCTTTTATCTATCTTGATCAAAGTTATATCCTAAAAACACAATTTCAGTTAGCTACTACACAACTTTTTTGAAATAAAATTATGTGAGCAAAATACTACTTACCCAAATTTGTAAATTTCTTTTTTCGTTTTTGAACCAATGTGCTCACCATTTGTTCCTCTGTAGCTATTTTGTTTTGTTAGAAAATTCCTCAATCAGAGGAATATATATAACATAGCATAGATAGCTTGTTTCTTAGTTATATTCTCGAATAAGAAAAACAAGTCCACAAATAGTATCTCTAATAAGAAATGTATTGTAATAATAAAAACTATTATCATTTTAGAAACATAATTTTAACTATACGTAAATAAGAGCATCTGCAATAACTTCCCCCGTTTGGAGTAAATAAGATTTAAAAGTTCAAATTTATTCTTCACATTTCTTTACAATACATTTAGTTGCAATCTATTTCCTTCCCTTCCATAATACAGTATCCACGCCAATACAATAAAAAAAAATACCCCAAATCCAATATAACTATTAAAAAGAATGATTCAATTCATTTTCTACTGAGAAATTTTCTATATATCCAGCAGGTGTTTAAAGGGTAATCGTTAGCATAGCTTTACTGCAAAAGTTTAACTCTCAAGTCATAGACTGATAAATGTTGAACAGCAACTCCAATGCTGAAGGTGCAGCCGTACAGGGTTATTAAGCTATTGTGTGCTTAGCCAACATCATCATCCTAATCTTGGTTAATCAATCAGTAAAATACAAGCTTACAGATCAATTGCATCTATTCATCTTTTGCGCATACACGTTCTGCACAAAGAAAAGGTTGAAATGCTTTTAGGTTAGCTATATATGTACACAGAAAACAAATGCAATGATAAATGAGGATTCATAGTTTGGCATATTTATTCCAAATACCAGAGAATATTCCAACAAACAGATGTCAAGAACATGTAAATAGATCATTTATAAAAGCCAAAGTTGATATTAATTGGCATATCCAATAAGAAACGTGACGACCGAACCTTTGGCTACATTAAAGGAATACCAAGAAAGGCTCTATACTGGAAAGTGTGGATCATAAGGAATACAGTTCAATAAAAAGGGCAAAGGGAATATCTTAAGAAACATTACTTGAACCATCAAAAGAACCTTTTTAACTATATTACTTAAATAAAAAACAAGGTTTTTTAGGAGAACTCAATGATGAAAACTTATCCACATGGGTGACTGCACCTGGTAGGCTAAAGCTTGGTTGTTGTATCATATATGGGTATTTTAATAGACAGGAATGTCAGTGACTCTAAGGATATCTATCTCTCTTCCTTACCAATGTTTCTTAGACACGATTGTATTAGTGTACTCTTTATTGTTCGTTGTTCGTGTTGTTCAAAAGGAATTCCCTTTGCTGTATGAAAAAATATTGGACAGCTTTGCAGTATGATGCATTTTTTAGCTACTCTGGCCCACTGTTTTCTTTTCTATTTTCTTCAATTCAGGGGGATTTCTTATGCTCCCTCCAAATGTACTTTCTCAAATATATTGTCTTCCACAATTTGAAGAGTAAAGAACATTCTACTGTAACTAAACTTTATAATTGCTTTCTCAAGGGCAACATTGGAAGGAAAATGTTGGAATTGTTGTTTAGATACTGTTAATTATTCATTTCTGTTTTTTTTAATAATTTAGCTCCTTGATTTAGGAGTTAGTTATTCCCTTTCTTTAGATTTTTTTGCACATTTTAGGATTCAGTTCTTTTTTTCAATTATGATAGCAGTAGTCTAATGACTAAATTATCATTATATAAGTTTTGAATGATATCAATAATTTCCAGTTCAATTATTATTCTCTGCAAATACAAACAGAAAAGAATGTGGGGAGGGGATCTAAATATAAGTAATAAGAGGATGACATTAGCTGTAATTAATTAAATCATTCGTTATACCAGAGTTTAAGTTGAACAATTATTCCAATATTTGCTTGAACTAAACAGATAATAAACATAAAAACAAGTGCACATACAGATAAATAAAATGTAATAACAACAGAGGAAGAGTTCCTTACTCAGATACTCATAAGTCAATATCATTGAAGTGCCCCACGCTGACATGCTAAAGAATCTTGGGCCAAACCCTCTATAAAAGCCTTTCCAACCATCTTCATTGATTAAATCTTTAGCAACTTGTCTTATAGAGCTTTTATTTTCATGACCCATTACCTGGAGTACAGAACTAGCCACTCAGAAAAATTTAAATAGGTGGTAATTAGAATATAAAGTATTTTTGTACGTTAAATGAAAAAAGTTCATGAAATGTTCATTTCATTCTTTTAGTCTCCTTTTAGTCTTCTTGTGTAGAATGGGGTGCAGTCTACCATTCACCGTAATAGTTCAATGAACTAATTCCGTATATACACTGATGCAATAAGTGTATTATTATCTGTTCATTTTTAAAATCTAAAGAGAAGATGAGAATCACATAAAGAGCAGATGGCAGAGCCAAGAAAAGATTCATGAACAGAACTATACGAAAGAAGAAAAACCTGCTCTGAGGGGCTGTAGTGATCAGTGACTACCGAAAACAATGAACTCAAAAACAGAAATAAACCAGTTCAATGAAACTATGCAAACCTGTAATCGTGTCTTGATAGTATCCAATGGGGTTGTAATGCAGGATGAAGATGCACCAGCAATAATCCCTCCCACAGCCTGAACTAACATTATTTTCTGCAGACTAGGAGTGTGTTCATCATATTTGGTATCATGGCCCAGGAATCTGTTCATGCAACCAGGTGCTAATGGCTTTTAATATAGAAAGTTTGCATGATAACATAGAAATAAAAATAATAGCAAGCACGTGTACTAAAAGTGAATTACCATATACCATTTACAAAAATCACCACCATAAAAAATATTGAACCAGAAGCTTACAGCAGAAACTGCTATTCTTTTGGCAGGGCTTCTCAGCCAAGAAGAAATTCTACCTTTCCTGACTTAATATAGTTTACAGTCAGCCTGCAGAATGGCAGATGCAATTACAGCATCATACACTTCAACTGGTGTAATTCCATGATTAGAGACTAAATCCGTTACCTTATCTGACCAAGGTCACATTGAACTTTTAAAAATATTGATCAGATTTAAGTAGTACACTATGACAGTGCTTTTTTTCCATTTTGACATGTCCAAGGAACACAACAAGCTTCCATAACTCTAACATAGATGGAAGACATACCGATAAGCTATGTTTGAAACTCTTGCATACATTACAATTAACATTTTTATAGAAGACACCATGTATTTTAATAAAGACTAACCTTTTAAATGGATTAAGACTTACGAACACTATCAAGAGACACTCATACTATAATCCAAGAGATAATAATTTTCTTATCATTTGCCAAATGATACAATATAAAAATAACTTAAAAGGTAATATAACAAAGATTCAGTTCTAAGACATATTATCATATCTTACCTCCAAATGAAGCGTTGGCTTGAACCATAGCTTGCCCACCATACTGCACTAGCAGGTGAATAAGTAATAACAGACAGACCAAACCCTCTATACAATCCCCGGATGCCATCAGATCTTAAAACCTTGCGAGCAACATCCAAACCCCCGCTATATTGGGCATGGCCCGAGTATCCCTGAACCATCAACTTTTGGCTAACCTGAATATCATTCAATGTGAATCAGATATTAGAATTATCCAAAATAAGGTAAAAGAAGAAAAAATCATCAAGAAAAGAAATGAGACCAAATTAATAGAATAAGGAACTTCCTTACCACAAAAGAAAGGGCAAAAAAATAAAAAATAAAAAATAGCTTTCTGTATGTTTCTGAGCATCAGTTATCCCAATGCTTTAAAAGAAGCACCAGTAGAACACCATCACAGACAAAATATATTTATAGCACAAATAAACTAAAAAGTTTGCAATTTGTAAGATGTTACATCGTTATACAATGGAATACACCATTGGTACGAAGACTAACACATCACTGCTAAACATTGTTTTCCATCCTTCATCCAAATAAATCTTCTGAGCTTTAAAGAACCAATTTTGCATTTTAGGTGTCCTACGTTGTAAATTCTAAAAGAATTACAAGCATTAGCTTCCCAATGAGAGTTTTATTTAAGAACAATGGGAAGCATTTAAAATAAAAACTTAATATTGCTTTTAAACTCTTAAACAAAAATGAGACCGAGAAACACTTATTTTGAATAGATTCAATTGAATCAGACATGATGGAACATTAGTAAACAAACTCCAAGTTCCCAACTTTCCAAAATGAGGAATGGATTGTTCTGGTGCCGAAAGAGCATGTTTAATAGCAGAAAAGATGCATTTTAATGTATCATCACATCCATATGTATATAAAATGGCTGAGAGTCAGTCCAAAACAAAGTATTTTCAGTTCAACGATATAAACAAACGCAGTCAATCTCAAGGTTACACAAATTGGATTATCATACCACATCAATTGGTACAAACACAGATTGAGCAAAAATCGATGATGTCATGCCTGCAACTCCATTTGCAATGGCAGCTTGGGTAGTTTCAGATAGTCTAAACGGTTCAAGCATTCTGAAGGCAGCCACCTTTGTGGTCTCTAGAGTGGAGAGGAATATTATTCTGGCTGGAATAGCACCGGTGATAACTGTGCCAAACCCTCTATACAGACCAGGGACGCCATCTGATTTAAGTAGTCCTTTCACAACAGAAAACACATTCCTCTCTACAGCATCCTTTGTGGCAACCTGCAGCCTAGTTTTCACAACCGAAATGGGGTAAAGTGCCACCGAAATACCTGAAAAGAGTCCAGCTCCTACGACATAGAACCTAGTTTTATCTAGCCTGTAGAATTGGAGAAGCTCATTAGGATAAAAAGCTTGTAGATGCAAAGTTCAATATAATACCATGGACTCAAAAAGGTCCAAACATCAGCAAGATATGTTATTAACAAATCAAAGCAAGGGCAAGAAAGAAGATGGCCTCAATCTGCAAGATACATTTTTAATTTTTCAGTCGTTCCCATCAAATCTGGAACTTCACAAGAATTATTTTTTCTCGCTTTTCCTTTGATGAAAATTAGCTTACCCTTTTATAATTTTCACTTGATTCAGAGAATACAAACACAGCAGGAGTCATAACTCCCCCATCCCCAAAATAATTATTCCAAGGGAAGAAACTTTAGGGACCATGGTATATAAATTAATAATTTTCCGATGATGGGTATGTCGAAATACAGCAAACAAGAACAAAAATAATAAAACAACAGCAACATTTCAGAAAATTAAAAAAAAAAAAAAAAAAAAAAAAAAAAAAAAAAAAAAAAAAAAAAAAAAAAAAAAAAAAAAAAAAAAGAAGAAGAAGAAGAAGAAGAAACAGTACTTGTCCCAGTTAATCTCGGTCTGACCGAAGGACTGGGCCATTGGAAGAATGAAAAAATCTCTCTCAGAATAGAATCTAAGAACACGATCCGAGGCTGGTTTCCTTGTCTTGTAAAATTCTAAATTGTCATTCAAAGAAAACAATTCTTACAAATAAGGGAAATGGTTTGTTGAAAATTTGGTGAAAAGGCTGCGGCGTACGCGGGGTGGTGTCTTTGTGTTGTGGGAGAAGCACGCATCCCACGCCTTCCAAATTCAATTCCCTTTTTTTTTTATTTTACTTTGACCATTCTCCGTTATTCTCTTCTTCTCAACGCAGACCAACTCAAAGGAATTATAAAGTTCACATTTCCCATCATCACTTATTTTAATTATAATCACTACAACTTATCAGGTAAGTGAATCCTGTTCAGAGGGAGAAGACTTCATTCAAATTTTATATTGGTACTTTTTTATTGAATATTTGTGTAAAAAAAATTTACAATATCCTGTATACAAACTAAACTTTTTTAGTTTTCTCAACTTTATCCACTCAAAAATAATTTATTCAAATGTTATTTTCATTCTCATTTAATTCGTCTTTTTAATTACTTTTCTAATATATATATTAATATTATGATTTTATCTTTTAAATACATTTTCTAAATTCAAATAATTACTCACAATAAAAAAAACTGACTACATAATAAAAATTATTCAATTTTATAACTATTGTTTGCAAAAAAATCTTTAATATATTTTTATTTTAATAATATTTTTCCTAAAAAAAAAAGAAAAAAGAAGACAGTAAGCACATGTATTAGGAGAAGGGAGGATTCTTATTACATAGAAAATCATTGCATAGTGACAGCACTATCCATCCATATGTTAAGAGAACGGTATATTCTTATTAGACGTCTGCATAAAAAGATTACAGGAAAAATACAAAATTTAAAACTCTAGTTTTAATATCTTTGATTTTTGAACTTTATTTTAAACTATAGACTAGTGGGACAATTGAATTTCCCTGTAACATTTGCAGATTTAAAATTTTTTTTTAAGATATTATAAGATTAATGATAAAAAATGTTTTATATTTTTAAAAATATAAAATTAAAAATAATAATCACCAATTTCACTTGTCATTTAAATTTTAATGAATTCATGGTAAAAATTGAAATGTACGTCAATTATTATTTTTTTTGCAAAATTCTTATTATTATATTTTCAAAATAGAAAAAGGAATAAATTATGCTATTTATTAAATTATTTTTAGGAAAACAGTGATAAACCGTGATTAAAAGATAATTTAATTCAAACAGTTAAAAAATAAAAATAAATATTATATTTTGGTAAGGACTGGTACTCTAAAGAAAAATTGTGGCATTTGTAATTTCTAAAATTTAGATATTACTCCTTCGTTATTCCTATTCTTGAAAGTAGAAATATGTTATAATCTCACAATGATAAAAAAATAAAAATAAAGTATAAAAATAATCTTCAATTTTTAAAACAATATCTAACAAATGTTAATAAGCTTATTTATTAGAAAATACTCTTATTTAGAAAATTTAAATAAAATAGCAGATTGTAAAAGAGAAAAGTTAGAAAATAAATATGTGATACTTTACTTTTTATATAAAAAATAATTATTTATATAATAAAAACTATAAAAAATGAAATAAATTACAAAAAACAATTATCTAATACTACTACTAGGAAAAAGAGTACTCTACGGTTCCATATTTTTTTATAATTACAAAAATTATATATGTTTAACTTTCTTTCTATTATGATTTAGGTTTTTTTCTACTTTTCATTTTTGTTTATATATATATATATATATATATATATATATATATATATATATATATATATATATATATATATATTATATTAGTATTCATTATTATAAATATTTCCAATGTAACTTTAAAATAGTATTAAAAGATAGGAAAAGATTTTTTAGGTAGAATAAATTCATTATATTATAAGATTGTACATTAATCGAGTCAACTAACTTAACTATATTTCTAGACTAGTATTAATATATAGAACAAAATTAAACTAAAAAAATTCAGAACCAAATCAGTCCGTTGTGTTAGCTTCTATACAAGTATTGTTTACAATGCCAGAAGGAAAGGGAGTGAACAAGTGATTTGTATATGCTGATTTAAAAAAAAATGGAGGAGACGATTTGCAGGAAAAGAAATATTGAGGTTCCTGATTTATTATAAGAAAAAAAAAAAGGAAAAGTCAACTAACATAGGAAAGTGCATTACTTATATTTGTATTAGAAATGAAAATAGTTTGTTTATTTCTCCATATTAAATTTTTCGTAAAGATTAATTAGGCAACAATTTTCTAACAATAGTTTCTAGATGGTTGAAAAGTAAAAGAAAGGAAAGTATTATATGATAATAAATAGTACAATTATTTTTTTACTCACAATCAGAAGTTGAGTGTTGCAGTCTGGAGTGTCCTAAGGTTAATAAATAAATGTTATTGTAATATTTATATAGAATATATTTTTTTACTACAACTTATAATAATTACAAAATTTAAATAATAGTAATAGCAATACAAAAAGTTATTTTATAAAAAATAATACTCCTATATTCTATGTAGAAAATAAAAAAAAATAATTTAAGAAGTAAATTGCATATTTATATTACGATTAGAAATAATTTATATCTGTGAAATGGATATATTATATTAATCTGAAATAAATTTTATATATAATAAAATAAATTAGTTTTGTTTTAAGTTAATTTTACAATTTTATTTAATAAAACATTTTTTTATTAATTGTACTTATAAAATTGCACTCAAACTTTTATGCATTTTGTTTTACTTTTTTTTCTTTCTTTGATTCAAAGAACTATATTCTCCACTTCTTTTTTTTCTTATTTTCATCATTTTCTACTTTCTCGGATTCACTTCACTCCTTGAAATAAACAAAACCTTGAAGAATTACAGATTTTGTTGACTTTTATAAACATTATCTACTTTAAAAATTGGGCGAATTTAAATGCAGAAATAAATGTTTGTAAGATTTAATTAGTTTTATCTCTTTTTTTTCTCTCATTTACATCTTCTTCCAATCTCTCAATTTCGGGTTTAATAACACCGTTTACTTTCTACGTCCATAAAACACTAATATATATTATTATTTTATTAATAAATAATATTTTATTAATAAAAATAAGTGTTAAATGAAAGTTTTCCGTGGACAGTATATGAAAATCACGTTTTCCCTCGGTTTCACATTGAAAAAAAAAAAAAAAAAAAAAAAACAAAAGCCCGGTCTCTACATTTATAAGCTCCTACCTTCCAGGAAAGTTACTCTGCAGAATTTGTTGACTTTTATGAACATGATCTGTTTTTAAAGATTGTGCGAATGTAAATGAGTTTGAGTTTCTTTGACTAAAAATAAGAAAATTAAAATTATTATCTTAAATTTTTTTATAGTTTATTGATAATGAATCTAATGGACAACACTTAGCACCTTCCTTTTTCAATATATATTGAAGCTAGCGCTTCTCGTGCCTCTTGTTATGCAATGATGTGTTTGTACCAAAGTTAGTGTTCAAAAGTTTGTTGACTTTGAAGTCAGCGCTTGATGTGCTGCTGGAAAGGTGTTGCTAAAATATTTTTGCAGCAAGAAAAAATGGGCTTCTCTCTGTTACCAAAAGAAACTCCTTGCATTTTGTTCTTGGTTCTGCTATCTTCTACTTGCTTCACTTCAACAGGTTCACTACTTTGCTATTGTTTTCTTTCTTCCTCGTCTGTGTCTTGAAATTGTAATTGCTTCCGTGTTTTTTGTATAACGGGTTCCTTAAATGCATAACCTTTTTATGGTGGTCTTCTTATATGGACCTTACGTTCTGTTGGATTTTGATGTGCATATGTATGCCTGAGAAAGATGCTACGTTTGAACTTGTTAAAGAAAATGTGGAAACTTTTTATCATTTGTTAACTTCTGGCAGATGTCTAGTACATTTAGTTGAAGTTTGTCATTTAGCTTGATTTGATTCTATGAAGATCTATATACAGAGCAAAAAAAACTATATAAAATTGTGTTGTGACTATTTAGTTTTTTTATTGTTTTCCCCTTTGGCGTTTGAAATATGTTTCAAGTTGAAGCTTACACGAGATTTGTCCCAAGAACTCCTCTAAATGGGAAAACTCCCCATGAGTGGGTTGTGGTATGGATAGGGACACGGATACGACACAGACATCTTCAAAATATAGAACACGGGAACACAAATCTATACATTACATCATTATGAATTATGATCAATATTTATGTATTAAAAAACAATCTATGAAGCCAAATATAACAAAAATGGACCTAATTCATTTATCTAAACTCAAAAAATGAAAAGAAACATGTATAATCTAAATATTCTTGATTATATATAAGATTTGTATCTTGTCTCTGTAAAAAGTTTATGAGTTTTTAAAAAATAATTGTATTATTCTGTTTTAAAATTATGTTAGAACTATCTTAAAATTATTATATACTTAAAAAAATTGTCTTTTGAATTGGACACTTCATCAATACGTGTCCTACGAGTGTCGTACGGGTATCAGTGTCCGATACATGTCAAACACGAATACGCCACTTAAAATGAAGTGTCTGAGCTTCATAGATGGTCACCAATAGAGATTTGTTTTGGCTTTAAATGGAATAATTTGTGTGTAAAGCTCCTCCCAGATTTTGGATTCAGTATATATAACTCAGTTCTTATCATTATTAGTATACGAAATTATTATCATTTAAAAAGAGAGAGGTTATTAGATACCTTGGTTGCAAAGTATGGGGTCATAAATCATTCTACAGGAAATAAATATGCAAAGATGAAGAGCTATAACTTCACCCATAAAAAATATGTGCTTGCTTCTTGCTTATTGGAATATTTAGAGGTTCAACATTTACTTTGCTTACTTTCTTTTCCTTTTAATCACTTTGATTTTGGCTGTTTATCTTTCAGATGCTTATGATCCGCTTGACCCAAATGGGAATATCACAATCAAATGGGATGTTATATCCTGGACCCCTGATGGATATGTAGTAAGTACATTCTCTTACAACATCACCCATTCATATGAGAACATATATGTTGTACATTATGCATGCTGTTGAAATGTCTTTTTTTGCTTTTATTTCCACTGGTTGGTTGCATCTATTGTAATTGATTTGCTTTGGCTTGGTTTTGTCCGGTTAGTTATTCTGAAATCTAAGAAAGAATTGAATGTACAGGCTGTTGTTACAATGAACAACTTCCAAAGATATCGTCATATTACTTCACCTGGCTGGTCACTAGGATGGACATGGGCACAAAAGGAGGTAATATGGAGCATGATGGGAGGGCAGACAACTGAACAAGGAGATTGTTCAAAATTTAAGGGAGGTATTCCACATTCTTGTAAGAAAAATCCAACAGTTGTGGACTTGCTTCCTGGGACACCTTACAATCAACAAATTGCAAATTGTTGCAAAGGTGGGGTGCTCAGTTCTTGGGTGCAGGATCCCACCAATGCAGTTGCATCATTTCAAGTTAGTGTTGGTAGAGCTGGAACCACAAACAAAACTGTCAAAGTCCCAAAAAACTTTACCTTGAATGCACCAGGACCAGATTATACTTGTGGTCCAGCCAAGATTGTGAAACCCACTCTATTCATTACTCCAGACAAAAGGAGAATCACCCAAGCACTGAGTAAGTTATAGGATTTTAATATCATTTTCACAGTTGTCCGCTCAATATGATATCTAGGTGTTAAGATAACTTATGATGTTGGCTTGTGTTTTTTAGTAAAGATGTTTCAAGTGTTCCTCCTCCTAGGATTACCAAGATACAACTTTTGTTTTCCAGTCTCATTCTCTTCATTCTTATCTATTGCAGTGACATGGCAGGTGGTATGCACATATTCACAATTTCTAGCTCATAAAACTCCCACTTGCTGCCTCTCACTTTCATCTTTCCATAATAATACTATTGTGCCTTGCCCAACATGTTCATGTGGCTGCCAAAGTAACTCATCTCAGTCAGGGAAATGTGTAAAGTAGGTTTGCAATCTCCATTGTGAAGTATAGTGATTTCCTTTAGATACTAAGTTGTAAAGTCTTTTTTTTTTCCTTTCTTTGTGTGTGGTTACAGTCCAGGTACACCACATTTGGCCTCGACTGTTTCTGACTTTGGGAAGAACAAACTTTCACCTATGGTTCAATGTTCTAATCACATGTGTCCAATCCGAGTCCACTGGCATGTTAAGCTTAACTCCGAGAAGTACTGGCATGTGAAGGTTGCCATTACTAATTTTAATTACAGGGAGAATTATCCTGATTGGAACTTAGCTATTCAACACCCAAACTTTGACCATCGGACTCAAGTGTCAGGTTTCAAGTACAAGCTAATGACTCCTTATGCTTCAATAAGTAAGTGTTTGATGTGATCTTAAATTGTTTGTTTCAAAATTCTGGGGCTACAAATTTACTTAAAAGCTGTTAAATTTCTGTCTTAATTCTTCGTCATAACATATCAAACCTTTCATCATGTTTTTGGGAAAGTAGAAGGTAATTATAGATTCTAAAAGTTGGTTTTAACAGATGATACAGCAGTGTTGTGGGGAATGAAGTCCCAGCATAATGATGTTCTCAATCTAGCTGGCCCGAATGGCAAGGTTCAAGGAGATCTACTCTTCCGAAAGGATAAAGCAACTTCAAGTTTTGATAAGGGTTGGGCTTTCCCTCGAAGGATCTACTTCAATGGTGACATGTGTGTGATGCCACCACCCAGTGCTTATCCCTTTTAGATTATAATCAGATTGCAGTGTTCGATCTCAACAAGTGTCCTATACTGAAGATAACGAGAATAAGGATAAGGAAACGAAACAAGTTTTCAAAGAGTTTACTGAAAAATTTTCTGCATTATTTCTTTTAAGACTATATCTTTGCTTTGTTGTTTAAAAACTCAACAATGTTGGTATCCGGATATAATCATGTAAACACAGTGAAGTGTTTATCTAGTGTTATGATCCAAGCCTGATCTTATAAGATTCCTGGTAAATCGTTGGTGAATCTATAAAGATAAGATATGGCAATTAAATTCATTTAATAGATGAATCCTTCGTAATATGGTTAAGGCATTTAAACTCATTTTTAATATGAATCATGAGATTAAAGAGGTGCGATTAATAATGAATGTAACGAATAGAGGCGGAAAACAAAGTATCATATGAGGTGTGATTAGTAATAAGTGTAAAGGGTGAAATCTGAGTATCATATGAGAGATAATGGCAGATATTAGATTAAGAGGAACAATGACAAAAAAAACAAACTAAATGTTTTAGTTAGGATCTCTATACTTTCTGGCTTTAGTGTTCAATGTGAGATAGTAAAGTAATCTTGCACCATTCCAATAAATGTGAATGATAGTAAGGACAATGGCACAAGAAGAGGAAGTAGTGATATCCCAAAGACGGAAGAAATAAGCGAGCAAAATCAAGAAAGGTCCTATATTATCTGTTTTTGAGTATCAAATTGAGTTTGCAAAGTTCGATCTCAAGAAGCGTCCTATATTAAAGACAGTGAAAAGGAGAATAAAGAAAAGAAATACGTTGTGAAAGAGTTTTTTTGAAAATTTTTCTTCATGACTTTTTTTAAGAGTAGGAGTGAGTGAGTATTAAGAAGTATGAACGAATTCAGATTTGAAATGGTTGTCCAATACCAATTGATCTTCATTTTCAAAATTGATTTTAACTTTTTTGTGTCGTATATAATTGTCATTAATTACATCATTTTTCTTAAATAAACTTTCAATATCTTTGTTGTCAACATAAAAATAGTTTACATTTTGATCATCCTTCCTGGATAACATTTCTCGTTACTCAATGATATTTTACTCAAAAGTGAGAAAAAAATAGTTGATATTTTGTTGCTAATATTTCACAGGGGAAGACAGTGAAGAGATGACTTCGGTGCAGTGAAAAAAAAAAAAAAAACTTGGATAGGAAAAAAAACATAGAAAAGTTATTAGGTAAAATACAGAATTATTACACTGTAATTTAATGAGTAATATAATGTTTTAGTGCATTGACTTTTTGTAAAAATTGAATGGTGAATAGGTGGATCCAGAAAGAATTGTTGAAACTAAACCGAATAAAAATAAAAACACCAACCGAAATACTTTTCTTTGAAATAATGCCACATTCTTTAAACTATCCTGCAATATCACTGAAAATATGCCCTAAAACCAATAAGTTTATGAAATATTGAAAATTTCTAAAAACATCATTATATGTATAATAGTTTTATTTCCACAAAATAATTGAAAAATCAAAGCATGAAACAAAATAATTAAAAAAATGGAAAGCATGTGAGAAAGACTTTACAAAAGTAATAGCTGGCAATGACATTGGTGTTCCTTATATTCTTACACTGTCAACCACAACATGACAAGTTGAGGACACAACAATTCTTACTTCATACTCTTTAGATTGCAAATTTTCCAGACCTTCCCGGGAGTTGTTTGTTTGTCTCGTGCTTCGGAAAACGACCACAATAATGTTCAATATAATTATACATCATTTTACTCTCTTATTTTTTATTTTTTTTTGGCTTATCAACCTACAATAATACAAACTACTGTGTAAATATTTTTAGTTTAAATATTTATTGAATCTCATCGTTTTCATGTATGTGAATTTCGGAAGACATTTACTAAATGAATGAATAAAAAAAATATTTAAAATTATGTTCCGAAATCCAAGTTTGTCACTATTTCAAAACTAAAATATTTACCCAAATTAAAAATTAAAAAATAATAGTTGAAAAAGAAATGTGGAATTTCACAATAAAATAAAACACTCAAAATATGTTTTATCCTATAAAATATTCCCTTAATTTAAATTTGAATGCTAGTTTTGTACTCTCAATGCCCCAAACAAGAAAGAACCACATTAACAGCTCCTGACGTGGTTTTTGTGTCGATAAGACATATATATATATATATATATATATATATATATATATATATATATATAT
>Ga0209700_105040_pt1 | contig 22906 bp, 10 predicted proteins | sample SiratroredBW_FD_187528 | JGI IMG/M metagenome (GOLD analysis project Ga0209700, IMG submission 187528) | Root nodule microbial communities of legume samples collected from California, USA - Siratro red BW (SPAdes) (version 2) | ecosystem: Host-associated > Plants > Roots > Nodule | place: USA... | reverse complement strand
AATGGTAGAAGAATTGAAGAGTAAGGATTTTTGTTTGTACCAATGAAGTCTGATGGGATTAAACCATTGCTGAACCTTCCAGTTGGTTGATTTCCTTTACCAAAATCTTTACCATATGGTTTAAAATTACATTTGGCTATGGTCCTAATGTAGTCATTGTTACCTGTATCTAGTATAGAGTCACCATACACAAACACTGCTGGAACACTCTCATTGTTTGGTAAACTGACAACACAAACAGAAGATATAACAATCGTTGAAAAGGACCAAAGGAGTAGAAACAATGGAGAAAAAGACATTTCAAAGAAAAACTGTGTTTCTATGACTCATATATTGTAAATAGTTAGTATTCGTTTGATTTATAGTATGATAAATAATCATTTAAAAGGTAAAATTTAATTAACGTCATATTTTACCAAATTATTTAACTTGAATATGTATTATATTTAATACATTTAACTTTTTAACAAATCTGGTCAATATTAAAATTAGTTGACTATAGATATATTCTACGTTTAATAAAATGTTAAAAGTATATAAATTTAATAATCACAGTTGTTTTAAATATTTAACAATTGTATTTGATTTGACTATATTATTTTATTTAACAAAAATAGTTTAACGAATTTATTTTTTCTAAGGAATTGATCAACGTTAAAATTAATTAATTTTAAATATACGTTTAGTAAAACATTAGAAGTATATCAATTTGACTCTCTTTTAAATATTTAATAATTATATTTAATTTGACTTTCTTTTTTATTTAAAAAATATAAAAATTAATAAATTTAACTTTTTTAACGAAGTAGATCAACATTAAAAATTAATTTATTTTAAATATATTCTATGTTTAGTAAAATGTTAAAAGTATATTAGTTTACACAACTTGTTTTGATATTTAATAATTTTATTTAATTTGACATTAATTTTTTATTCAACGAATATAAATTAAGTGTTGAGGTGACTGAGTATGTATTTGGACATGTCTTTATTAAAAGAAAAATTAATCTTAATATTTAATTAACTTTTAGAAGTGCCTTTTTCATTTGTTTTCTAAATTTGAATTCTTTAATTACTTATCATTTGCCTGGAAAGGAATCTCTTGTGAGTTTTGATTTTTTTTTTCTACTTTGGTGTATTTTTTTTACATTAATGTCTAAAATGAATAAAAAATTATTTTTTTATCAAAATGGGCAAATTGTGTTACTTAGATAGGATTTCTTAGAAACCCTTTCAACTAATTTGAGGCTAATAAAATAGAAGTGACATACTAGCTAATGTGCAATCATTTTGAAATTATTTGACACTATGTTTGTTACATTGAACTATTAACAAAAAAATTGATCATAATAATTAAATAATAATAATTAACAAAATCATAAAAAAATAAGACATGCAATTTTATTTTAAATTAAAATAAAATAATATAATAATAATATTTAATAATAATAATGAAAATAATAATATAATGATTATTTTCTAAAAAATAATAATAATACTAATAATATTCTAACAAAACTGATTTAAATAATAACAATAATAATAATTATTATTATTATTATAATATAATAAGTTTTATCATTAAAAAATAATATTTAATAATATAATATTAACTTTTTAATGACAATAAGTGATCAAGTTGCAAGTCATTATCATTAACGTTTTAGGTGATTACCGAAAAGGAAATGAATAGTCACTAATCATTAAAGTATCAATTATTTATCACATCATAATAAACCAACTATTTAATAATAAAAATTTACAAATTATTATATTAATAATAATAATAATTAATAATAATAATTAAATAATAATAATAATTAATAAAACCATAACAAAAAATTAAGGTATATAATATAATAATTTGATGATGTTGGTTTATTATGATAATTAATTGATACCATGATGGTTAGAGTGTTTGTTCTTGGTGATTAATGAAAACATTAGTGGTAGTAGCTTGCAACTACAACTCCATACAACTATAATATAATATTTTCTTTATTTATAAAAGTTATTATATTATTATTACAATAATCATTATTATTGTTATTATTTTAATTATATTTGTTAGATTATTATTATTATCATTATTTCTTATTAAATAATCATTATATTATTATTATTATTAAATATTATTATTAGTATTATTTTAATTCAATTTGTATGAATTTAATCATAATATTATTGTTTTCATAATTATTATTATCATTTAAATTATATTTGTATGAATTTAATTAAAATTATTCTTATTCTTATTATTATCATTATATTATTTTCATTTATAATAAATTTGTATGTTTTATTTTTTTTTACGGTTTTGTCAATTATTATTATTTAATTATTATTGTTATTAATTTTTTTATTAATTGTTAAACATAAGAAACACAATGTCAAACAATTAAAAAATGATTGCATAGAAAAAATGATTTTAATTAATGTCTTTAATTGAGATGTCAACATGTCACTTCTATTTGGTCAGCCTCACATGATGCCTAGCTGGAAGGATTTCTTATTTGAAATCCTATCTGCCACAATTTGTCCATTTTGATAAAAAATATGTTTTTGTCAATTTTATATATTAATATGAAAAAGTATACCAAAATGGGAAAAAGGCGAAGAAATGGATAATTATGACAATATGAAGAAATATGTGTTAAAGATAGTAAAATTTACTTGAAAGTATAGTTACTTTGTAGAGAGAGTGTCTTTTCATGTATTCTATTTTGAAGATAATGTTTGGGTTAGGGTATATTATTATTATTATATTTATTATTATTATTCTTATTATTATTATTATTATTATTATTATTTATGACCCCATATTTCTAATTGAATTTATGAATTTGTGACTGAATCAGTAATGAAATCAGTGACTGAAATCAATGACTAAATTTTTTCTATCACTAATTTGATCACTAATAATAACTGAATTTTTTGTTTACTAATTTCAATTATTATCAAACAATTTTGTAATAGTTCAATACAATAAGAATTTACTTTTGTCATTATCATAAAATAATCGACGACCTTCGAACTTTGAAGGAGTCATTCTTAAAAATCTTATATAAGGAGATAAAGGTGGTGAGAAGACATGTTCCTGATTGGTTACTCAAAGACAATCATCCCACTTAGCCTTCCAACCTAGTGGAGTAAAACTATAAAAACACTTTGTGTTGCCCTGGTCATATACAAAGTCAAGCACAAAATGCTGAAGGTTTGTAATGACGCACAGGGATGCAATTGTGTCAAAACTATGTCTAACACTCAAGCACACAAATGGTGAAATCGTAAACAAGAAACTGAATATGGGCATCCATAATCAAACAAGAATAAAAATAAAAGAACTCATTTGCAAACATGACACACATTGTCATTTTTGTAACAATGTTGTAGAGTTATCATTTTGTTGGTAGCATTAGTGTCAAACACGTTCACACTCTTAGTAAAGAAGTGAAGGTTAGGAGAACAATCATACATGGAAAATTACTCTCTTATGTGAGGATCCATCCTTGGCCCTCTTATCAACCTCAGTTTACAACAAAGTTTTGTGATATTTCATCCGTATTATCTTGATGCATCATGGAATAAGTCAAAAGCTCAACCCTTTTGCTATTATTGTCTTATCTATAGCCATCGATCACATCACTCGCTTATCCACATAATTCTCTAACCCCGAAAAGCCTTAAAACCAAAACAATTGCTATTAGTTTAAAAAAGACACTCTTACCTCTCAAAGATGTCAACAACTCACTCGAAAAGTATTCCAAATATTGAAAAATATAATCATTATAAGACAAGAAATTAAAAGAAGAAATTCCTACTCACATTGACTCACTCTATATTTATAAGCGTGAATAAAAATAAGTAACCAATTTTTATAGCCTCTCCTAACCCTTAGATTGTTTCCGTCTAATGACTATAAGGGCGTTTCCCTTTTTCTCTGGAAAATCATAACCAAAATTAAAAATGTACAGTTCTTAAGAAAACCGTTGAAAAGTTATAGACTTTTCGTGACTTTGCACCTGTTTAAATCTGAGGGACCAATAATATAATTCAATGAAATATCGATGAATAAACGCTTTTTATTTTTAAATAATTTTTTGTTTGCCACCTCCTCTAGTGTGGAAGCTAATGTATGAATACCAACATACAAACATCTTAAATTGTAAATTGTGTAGTATCTACTTAAATACATCGGAGTCTAACACAAATACCTCATCATGAAGATATGATTGTCCAAAATTATCTCAAATTAACGTTATTAGTGATATAAGATGAAATAACACAAAATGTCTCATTGTATTAAAACAACTCTAAAACTTAAGCAATATAATTAGCACTCCATTTATATGTTAACGTAAACTTAAACTAATAATTACAATAGGAAACAATTAAACTAAGAAAACAATAATGGTTGATACTCAGGATACTTATCAATACAAATCCACTAAGAAGAATAAATATGAAAATGTCTTTATATGTACATCTTTCCTCATTAACTGGAACAGGAACACTATTGATATGCATCAAGAATGAAAATTTCATTGATCCTTAACTAGTTTGAAATCTTGTAACAATCTATAACCCTAGTGTTAAATTGATCTTGAAGATTTTGTTTTTGTCTTTCGTCGTAATTTTGGAGTTGTTCAGACATTTTTTTGGAACGTTATTTCCTTCAAATAATAATCACAATTATATTACGTTTTTTTTTTATTATAACTTTGCTAACATATTTCATTTTCTCTATGAAAATGATTATACTCTATTAATGAAATAATGGACATGACAAGTCACGTGGCTTAGTAGTTCACTTTTTAAATTTAAAAAGAAAATACTAATGCTGCATAATTTTTGATAGCCAGAATTAATCTTTTCAAAGTCAAAGGTCAAAACAATCTTACGTTAGTGAATAATTGCTCCAAATCATTGTAATTTTAGTCTTTTAAAAACATTATAATTTAAATTTATTCTCAATTTTAATGAAATATTTATTTTCTATTCCTATAATTTACTCTGAAATCAATTCATATTTATATTTGCAACATATAAAAGTAACACAATTATTAAAAGTGATATTCTTTTAGTAAAATTGTTTCAAAAGCGACGGTTGTTCTCAGTGTCTATGACAAAAACTTTAAACCATAATTATTTTGAAATAAAGAAAATAAATTTTAAACTGAATAAATTTCGTAAACATATTTTTAAGTCGGTCAATCAACTACATGGTTCAATCTAACATAAGAATTCATTGCCATGCGTATGAAACAATAATAAAAAAAAATATACTTGTTTGAGAATTAATAGATCAAAATATAATTCGGAAAACTTAAATGTAAATAAAAATAGGATATAGTATTAAAATTTGATCCTAAAACTTGATAAAATAAGTTAAGTTAATTATATATTAATTTATAAAAATATTTATTTGGTTATCTTCATTAAAATAATGTAATTCCTTAAAATATCTAAATGGCGTTTGTGAGACAAATAAGACTAAATTTTTAATTGTTAGATCTGTTCCGGTTAAGTTGGTTTATGTAATAACATATTTAATAAATTAAAATAGTTTATCTGCAACTAAAAGACTGTTATATGTACTCGTTAGAAATGAATATTATCATAACAGAAGACTTGGGTGCATCACTTATAATTTTTTCTTTCAAAATTTGTGGTTCAAATCAATAGAAATAAAAATTTCCAATTTTCTCTCCAAATTTTCATAAAACATTTTTAGTAACTTGTAATTTTTATTAGTAGTATATCTTTTCTTCAACAGCTTGATTTTCTTGTTTAGCATTATTTTAAATGTAAGATTATTTTTTAATTGACTTCTATCAAAACATTATTATACGAAAATATATTTTCTTAATTAAGACATGTGAAATACACTAAAGTGACATGACCTAATTTTTTAAGAATTCGATAAGGACCAGTAATTGAGAAGTGAGTTTCTTTGATTTTATTGTTCTATCAATTCGTGTGGTTGATGTGACTTTGAAGAATACATAATCACATTCTTAGAACTTTAGAAAACACTCTCTCACTTAGCGAGCACTTGACTCGCAAAGAATTAAGTACCTGTTGTAATTGGCCAAACTACCATTTTGCTCGTCCAACCAAAGGCATCAACACACCTAACAAATTTTAGTCGCCCAACGAACAAAGTATTTGCCTAACAACTATACCACTGGACTTTTCATAAAATCATCTCACCCAACAATCAAAGTTATTGGGTTTGCAATTAAATGAATTTCATCTAGCGAGCCTGGCTCACACAACGACCAAACCACTAGGACTACATCTAGCGAGCTTGGCTTACACAATAACCAAACCACTAGGAGTTTTTATTTTAATAGTTCGCTTAGTAAATTTAGGTCTCCCAACAATTAAAGTTCTCAGGTTTTAATTAAATGAATTTATCCAACGACTCTACACAATTCAAAAATTCTACAAAATAACACAAGTGTCCTAATTGGTCCAAGTTGAGTTTTCACTTCGTTTTTATACATAACATTGAATATTTTACTTCAAAATAACAACAACCTGAACCAATTTGTCTCAAATGCAACATTCTAAGACAAAATTAATAAACACAAAACAATTTCATTCTTTTAAATCAAACAATTTCATCTCAAACTCAAACAGTCAAAGTATATTCAAACAACAAGCAATCCTTGTGTAGCAACAGGGGTCACGATGAGGCGAATGAAAAAAAGAAGTTTCAAAAAGGTGTTGTCACTATGGTTTATTATGGGAAACTATGGAAAAATCTAGAAAAAAAGGAAACAATCTACAAAACTAGATAAGGGTCTGGGAGTCAGTTACGCGTAGGGAAGGTATCAACACCTTACAACATCCGTCCTAAGATGGTACCTTTAATTAAATGAGTAAAATGAATGTGGTTTTTTAAAATGTTTATTTTTTCCAAAAAAAAGAAAAAAAATGAAAGTAAAACAATATAATTTTTACTTTTTGGGTCCAACAAGGATTTACCTCTCCTACGTATTTCAATTCAAAATGAAAAATCAAGAATCACATAGTTCTAGTAGAAAATTGTTTGTTGGGGTGTTTAATATTGTTTAATTTTTAAAATTTAAAAGTTCAACGTTTGAAAATTTGATGTTTTTGGAAATTTATGTTCCGTTGGTGGGAGTATAAAGAGATCCGGATGACCGTACTTAATACTCTTACGAATCATAGATATTTTTTTATATTTTTTAAAGAGACAAAAACTCGTATTAGATATCGTCTCACGCGTGCGGTCAAATAGCTAAACGAAATAATGAAACATTTTCAAATTAAGTATCGTGCATGCGGTCATTTGATATATAAACGAATTATTTTAAATTTAGCAAGAATCATTTTTAATTAAAAATATTTGTATTTAACGTATTATATTTATATAAAAAAAATAAAATTTAGACACGAGACGACGCGTGCAGTCATAAGTATCGAAATTAAGTTATTTTAAAATAAAGCCCCATAAAAATTATTTTCACAATTTCGTATTAAATATTGCATGACGTGTGCTACCATTTGATATCTAATCAAATTATTTTAAAATAATATCCCACAAAAAATATTTTAAAATAATATTAAACAAAAATTATTTCCAAAATTTCATATTAAGTATCGCATGACGTGTGCGACTTTTTAATATCTAATAGAATTATTTTAAAATAATAACTCATAAAGAGTATTTAAAAGGTTTTGTATTAAATATTACATTACGCGTGCAACTATTTGATATGTAATTGAATTATTTATAATATCCCACAAAAATTACTTCCAAAATTTGGTATTAAATATCACATTACACGTGCAACCATTTGATATCTAATAAAATAATTTTAAAGTAATATCTCACAAAAATTATTTCCAAAATTTAGTGTTAAATATCGGATGATGCACGTTAGCACCAACAGTTGCTAGAGGATTTGATGAAATCAACAAGTGAATGAAGTCTAAAGAATCAACAGGACTGCAAAGAGAATCATAAAGATTGTTGAAGTTTTTGGTCTTAAACTTAGGCTTAGTGTGTGTGTGAGTTCTGCTCTTGATATAAAATCATATGTTGCATGTTTCATATTTCAAAGTAAGCTCCAAAGTTAAATTTGTTTAATCAAATTAATCAAAGTTTTCGAATAAAGATGTTTTAGAAAGAAATTTAATAAACTGGTTTTATTCTGAAATTGATAAATTTTTTGTCACAGAGAAATTCAATTGATTGAACAATTATTACAATCGATTGAAGTTTTAACAAATTCTAAAATAGTTTTTCTATATAAAGGAAAGGAAAGGCACTTGATTATGAAGTAATCGAATTCATTCTATACAAACTATGTGAAACTTTCAGAGAGAGAAAACGTGCTAAACACTTTGAGAGCTTTTGACAATCCATTTCTTTTCAAGAACACTAATCATGGAGCATTGCTTTGAAAGTGAATCTGTATAACAGTGATCTCATACAAAGCTAAGTGTTTCTACTTTATTCTTAATACCATTGTGATTTGTTTGAGTAGAATCACTGTTGAGATTATTCTATTCTTGAAATTTCTTGTACTGTACGTTTGTTGTTACATATTACATAGGGTTTGTAATTGTAACTGGTATAGTGCAATATGTAGGTTCTGCATTGATTCAACAGTTACTACAGGGTTCAGTAGGTTGTTTGTTGCTGTGAGCAGTGGTTGCTTGCAGGTTGCAAGTGTTGTATTGTGTAAAACTGATCTTTGTGATCTTTTTAGTGAAAATCTTTGTTAGTTGGCAAAGGACTAGACATAGCCTTGAGGAAGGGTGAACCAGGATAAAATCTTGTGTTCTTGATCTTTCTTTCTCTCTTCTTGAACACTTATCTTTGTTTCTGCTATTTGCGCAATTAATTGTTCTTCCCGTATAACTGATTGTTTCTTTCTTCTGATGTTATTTTTAATCTTTACTGAAATTGTTTTATACGTATTCAGTTGACTGTATCACTTCTTAATTCTATGTTTTATAGTTAACTATGTTTACTGTATATTTGTTTATATTTCTGAAAAATCAGTTTTATTAAAACAATTAGTATTTCTTAAATCTTGTTTAATGTGAACTGCTTTCACTATTGGTGATCAGAATTTTACTACGAACAGTGTATCTGGTTGTTACTGGATTTCTTTGAATTGAGTTCTTGATCATTCTGATTGTGATTTATCAATTAACTGATTCTTTTCTAACTGAAGCTTCTGTCTATTTGAATATACTGTTTCCAGTTTACTCAATTGTTTGAGTTTTCTGAAAGACTTTCTGGTTTCAATTTATTGCTTCCGCATCCTATCTGATTGAATTTTTATCATATATTGCTTTAGTTAATTGTTTTTGTTCTGCAATCTATTGAACATTTACTGTACATTTCATAAAAATCATTTTCCAGTAGTTTTGATAAAGAATTTTCATCCAGTTTTGAAAATTGATAATTGTTTGCGAAAAATTCAAAGTTCAATTCACCCGTCCCCCCTCTTGAACTCAGCCTAAATTTATTTTATAATGTGTACGACCAATATCTAAGAAAAAAACATTTGGAATATAGTACCCCACAAAGATTGTTTCCATAACTCTTTCTCACTTTCTTGCACAATCTTGTCTAGCCTCTTCAAAGCAACATACCTCCTTGTGTTTCATCTCAGCAACCCTTTATAAACTGTTTTGAAAGCATCTCATCCCAACATTTGTTTGAACCCTGTGGTTGCTTCTTCTAGCTCCCTGAGTTTGTAAGAATTTCAACTTTTCAGGCCAGAGGGGGGAGAGAATTGGACGTCCAATCATTTTAGACAAGAAGTAGCATGAAGAAGCTCTTGTTATGGCAGTGAACACAACAAGAGCCACTTCTTTAAAGACTCCAAAGAGTGCTTCGACATGCAATGACATGAACATAGTCTCTAGAATCATGAAAGTCTGCATGAAAATATGTACCACGTAGTACCCCACCAAGACTTGTGCGATGTAGTCACTTTTATCGCTCTGAAGCTTATCTCGAAGGAGTTTAAGGTCTTGGATGGTGCGGGGGAGGTTCAAAAAGCGATAATCGAAATCAGACATGGTGAGGTACTCGCTAACTAGACCCGCAGTGAAAATCAAAGCCACCGTTGAAACCACCACGGTTTTCCAAAAGCTCAATGGAAACTTGAATAGCAATGCCATAGGTAGATCAACCACTGTGTTTGCACCCTTCATCTCCTTCCAAAAACATGTCACCATTTGTTGCTTGTTCATAGTTTTTCTTCATATTTCTCGTGTGCACATCTCCGAATATTTTTTCTTTTAGTACAAATGTTGTCTTCTTTCACATCTGAACAATCATTTTTCTATGGTAGAGAACAACATGTGAAATAGTGACAATGAGAGTTGCAAAGCTTAATCTGTAATCGAATGCAAATGTGATTCTAAGATAAAGCTTGTTATAATTGTTATACCTATCCATATCAATGTCACAATTTGCAGCATTAAGAATCCGAGTGACATTATATTTTGTGCCATTGGAATCATATGTTTTAGAATTAATGATGGAGAACTTCTTGGCATCATATATGTTGTTCCAATATGACATAGGAATTGGAACATACAAAAGGAGCACAAATCCAAGTAGTATGTACTGTTGGTTTTATAGAATAGAAGCGGATAAAATATTAAAAATGAATGAAAATGAACAAAAATGTATAAAGGGAAATGTATTGTCATTTATTCTTATTTCTCTACAGCCAAGAACAAATTACATTTATAAAACTTGTAGAAAGAAAAAATAATTGACTCAAATTACTTTCTCTAAAGTTTAGGAGCAGTTATTGACTAAAAAGAAAAATTGAAATACTTTATCCTAGTGTTTAGGAACAATTGTTCTAACTTTTAAGGAGAAGAACAATTATTCTAATTGAAGACTTATTTAAAAACTAAAACAGAAAAAACAAATCAACATGGAGTTCAAAACCAAATATCTAACACTCCTTCTTGATTTTGGAACTACCAACTCCAGACTTCTATATTAAGAATTCAAACTTGTTAGTTGGGAGTAACTTGGTAAACACATATGCAATTTGGTTTTCAGTTTTGCAATAAACAAGATCAACAACTCCATCTTTATGTAGCTCCCTTTAGAAGAACAACTTAATGTTAAAATGTTTTATTTTCGCATGAAAAAATAGGATTATGGGAAATAGCTATTGCAACTTGATTGTCAACAAAAACTTTTGTACTTTTCTTCTGCTCTATGTTAAGATCAATCAAATTTTTTTTCAACCACAAGACTTGGTTACCAGCAATTGTAAGAACAATAAATTTAGCTTTTGTTGTAGACTGTACAACAATTTCTTGTTTCTTAGAGCTTCGTGAAAAAATTCCTGACCCAAGACTAAAAAAGTATCCTGAAGTACTCTTTATATCATCTAAGGAAGCACCCCAATCACTTTCAGAATACCCAACAAGCTTTGCTTTATGTTTGTTAATTGAACCATCAACATTTAACTTAGTTCTAAACACCTAATTACCTTTCTATCTGGAGGTATGTCAACAAACTCCCAAGAGTTGTTCTTCTCAATCATATACAACTTCTCCTCCATTATTTTTTTCCACTTTAGGTCACTGAGAGCTTCCTCATGGTCAACAGGTTCACATATTGTAACATTACATCTCTGAAATATGTCAGAGAGTAATCGAAAGCCTCTAATTGGTGGATTATCTTCCATTTCATCTAGCCATGACTTTTCTTTTATTGTAAGAGTCTTCGAGTCTTCCAAGTTCCATTCTTCATTTTCAACAAAATGCACATCTCCACTAATAGTTATAGTTTCAGTTTCTGGTTGGAAGACTTTATATGCCTTTGAAACTGTACTATATCAGTAGCCTTCTTTTCTAGTTTATCTCGTTTAGCTTGTGGAACACATGTAAAACAAAGAAACCCAAAAAATTTAAGAAAATTCATTGAGGTTTGTATGCATTCCATGCTTCAAAAGGAGTTTTGTTTGTTACTGCTTTTGTGGGGAGTCTATTTTGTAAACATACTGTTGTGTTTGCTGCCTCTGCCCAGAATTTTTTTGGCAAATACTTTTCATGCAACATACATATGGTCATCCCCATAATAAATCCATTTTTTCTTTCACTTACTCCATTTTGTTATGGAGTATAAGGAGTTGTAAGTTGATGTTTTATCCCTCCTTCTTCACAAAATGAGTTGAATTGATGCGAAGTATACTTATTTCTATTGTCAGATTTTTTTCATATTGAGCAGTCCTTGATAATGATAATGCCCAAGCCTCTTTTGCCATAACTCAACCATATTTTCTTTTACTAAAAATAATGTCTGCTCCTCCTGAAGTGCCAAATCAAAAGACTCTTGCTCCTTATTTTAATCTTCAACATTTCAAGGCTTTTCACTACAAGAAAAATCACATTTATCTACAGCAAAAATCCGTATGTAATTTAAAATTATCTAGGGACTACATATGGACAAAAAATTTGTATGTAATATGGTCGTAGGTAATTTATATACCAATGTTACATACGAATTTTTACGTAGGTAATTACATACAAATTTAAATCCGTATATAAGTATAAAATATTTTTTTTTTAAATTATTTATTATACTATATTAGAATTATTATTATACTTTTATTATTAATAACACTTACATTATTATTCGCCCTAAAGTGTTGACAAGATTCGAGTCCAAGTCTTTTAGGATACATACACAAGTCATAACCACTTTATAAATTTTATAAATTTTCCTTTAAAATTTTATCATATTTTACTTGATCCAAACAATTTAACTTTTCAATATTTTTATTTCAAATCAACTTAAATTTATTTTCTAATCAAAGCACTTGATGAATTGGAAAGTGTATGTCTTGATTGGAAGTGTTGTGGCCATGAATTTGTCAATTGGAAATGTTTTGGCCATGAATTTGTCAAGTGGGTGAGAAATAATTTGTGCTGACACAGAAAAAATATAAAATATAAAGAGAAAAAATATAAAGCGAGATGGTTCTGTAGTCCAATAATTAAATTGATCAATCCATGCATGCTGTTCAATATCTTTTTAGATTTTGGGTAAGTGTAGTTACGAGAAAATGATTCATGAAAAGAAGTGGCAGCGTGGAGTGGGAAGGGCGTTTTCTTTTATATTATTAATTATTATTTTTATATTTTTTATTTTTATTATTATTTTTTCATTTTATATTAACTGTCTTTTTTAATTTTTATTTAATTTTTTGTTTTTAATTTTTTTTTATTATTTTTATTATTTTTTATTTTTTATTCATTTTTATTTTTCATTTTTAATTATTATTTTATGAGGAATTAAGATAGGAAGTGTAAACTCGAGAGCAGTTTTTTAAACTGTCATCTTTATTTTTCTTATATTTTTATTTTTTATACTTTTATTTTTATTTTCTGTTTTCATATTTTTATATTTTCTTTTTTTATTTTTAATTATTTATATTTTCTTTTTTTATAATGTTATGATTATTATTATTTTATTTTTTAAAATTTTAATGGTCTAAGTTCAACTTTTATTTGTTTTATATATTTTTTTAAATAAAAAAAAACTTAAACCAATTAAGTATCACTTTTTTGTTTATAATATTTGTAAAAAAAATTCTTAATTTTTTCATTTTTATCAATAGACACATTTTTTAGATTTTATTTATCCCAATAAAATTGGATATTTACATCATACTTTCAATTTCATAACATATACCTTAAAAATATCATCGAAACTTAATTAATTTCTATTACTTATTTAACTTGCTTGGATGAAATTTAAAAAAATAATAATAATTTCCCAAAATATATCTAAATGCCATTCGTGACTCTGTTATGGATAATTGCCTAAATTTTAGTTGTTAGTGTACTATGTGATTATGTTATGGTGAAGTTGATTTATGTACTAAAACATCTAAGAAAATACAATAGCTCATTGCCCACTAGTATGTTATATGTATTTACTAATAATAATAAATGCTATTATCATTCAAGACTTTAGGTATATCACTTTAATGTCTTTATGATTTTGGATTAGTTGAACTGAATTGTGAGAAATGATATCAATACATTTTTAACAAACTCTCCTAAACTATTCTCTTTCATTAATTGAAATTTGTTGAAACACAATGGACCCCTTAAATAAATTTGTCTTCTGATTTTATAGTCAACTTCAACTAATAAAAGAATTTCTTTTCTAGTAAGAATGTGATTTTTTATATTTATATCTTATGATGATTTTTTATATTTATATCTTATGATAATTTTCTACTCATCTTCGACAATAAAAATCTTACCTTCTAGACAATTTTGTTTATTTTATTTCATTTTCCTTTTTATGTCAACCTTAATCGTGATACTTCCTTACAAAAAAATATCATATGTGACCAATTTAAGAGCTTTGTGAGTTTGGTTACGTATATATCCATTATTAATGAAGTTAGACAGAAAATAAAAGTTTGTAACTTTTCAATATAGGACAAGTATCACTTGAATGATGGATTTCTTTTATTTGATTCATATACGTCGTTGTACAATAAAATCGAGGTCAAAAAAATTTATTGATCTTTTTATCAAGCTCATTAGAAGTAATTATATTATAAGCCTTTTCGGTTGGATGGAAACTGTCCCAAAATATGTAGTTTGACCTGTTTGAACATATTGTCCGAGTAAGAGGATTACATAGAACACTTACTGCAAATTTTCCTCTGCCACAACATCCTTTATCTGTTACTTCGATACCTAAACCACCAAATGTCATCAGAATAAGTAAAAAGTTAGATAACCAGAAAATATGTACTAATAATTATGAATTGTTCGATCAAGCTTTTAAGTATCAAAATTTGGTATGTGCCCAAAGTTTTAGGCATTAGAAAATAAGTAAAGAAGATAAATGAGAATTTTTTTACGGATATTTTCATTCCATTTTGTAGGTCTTATGAGAGAAGATGACTAAGTTAAAATTCAATATAGATAATTTAACAAGTATATAAACAGCCAAATGAATTTCCTAGTTACTTGCTATAATTTTCTTTGGGTAATAGTTACTGCACTATCCCTTAATTGAACAAAAATTTAAAAAGGGGTAAGTCCGTAAAAAAATATATAGACAATCACACCAATTCAAATAAATGTTGAGTGATATAACATATATTTTGGGGACAAATAATAAATAGCTAAGTTTGCAATTTGAAGAGACATTTTAAAAGATTTTCCTAGTTTTAAGGATTATGAGTAAACACCTATCACTTTGGGGAAATAACACGGTTGTTTACTAAATTTTCGTTTATATAATAGAACTCTAAATGTGATGTGAAATTTATATTATGAGTTGAATCATTGGAATCAAGCAATTGGTGTAGATAGACTACTATTATATAGTATGGTAGATGTGTTTGATTACCATATTTAGTGGGGTTTTGAATCATATCCGATAATGGGTTGTAAATATCAAGGTAGACAAGTCTAGCATCTGGAAGACGTTTCCCAAGGGTATCTAATAGGGTTGATAGCTTGTTGTTGAAGAGCATTGCAGCCTGGTTTTCAACATCTGAACATGCTCTCTTAAAGCCTCCTCTGAGAGTTCTTTGAGAGGGCACACACCCTAATTGTGGCAAACTAATTATTCCAATCCTTCTAGCTCCAAGTCCATAAAGTTCCTGCATTCCATTCATTTTTTATTAATATTCTTTCATGTAAAAGCTTTATGCAAGGATATATGAAATAAATTTAAGAATACAAGTCTAAAAGAAATTGCTCATTTGGGTACATGGTTCACTCATACTTGTATGAATTTTGTAGCTTGTGAAGCCATGAAATCTGTGTAAGTTGAAATATTATACTGTAGTCGCCTAAATGGTAATGAAAAGTAAGTTTTGGCAATGTCATTGCTTCCAGAGGACAAGATGTGTATGCCTTTCGATATGATTGTTGTTGTTTTGTTTTCTCCAACCATGCCTTGTATCTTTTTTTTGTATTCCCTGAATTTGTCTAGTTGATCTGATAATGATAGCACAAACTATGACAAAGAAAAAAAGTATAGTTAGTATTTAAGATATGCAAAGGAGAATGAAAATATATATTGTAAGGTTTTAGGTGGGAACAATTATTTACTGATGTTTTAGAAGTCAGAGGATCATATCCACTAGACCCAGATGCAAAGCATACACCTGTGAGGAGATCTTCACGTTGCAACTTTGGATCAAGATATGGTGGCAAAAGCTTCTTGACTTGAAATTTTGCAGCTAAGAAAATTTGTCAAGGAAATGAATTAGAACATTTTCATTCTATTATGCATGAAATGGTAGAAGAATTGAAGAGTAAGGATTTTTGTTTGTACCAATGAAGTCTGATGGGATTAAACCATTGCTGAACCTTCCAGTTGGTTGATTTCCTTTACCAAAATCTTTACCATATGGTTTAAAATCACATTTGAATATGGTCCTAAAGTAGTCATTGTTACCTGTATCTAGTATAGAGTCACCATACACAAACACTGCTGGAACACTCTCATTGTTTGGTAAACTGACAACACTAACAAGAGATATAACAATTGTTGAAAAGGACCAAAGAAAGAGTAGAAACAATGGAGAAAAAGACATTTCAAAGAAAAACTGTGTTTCTGTGATTCTTATATTGTAAATAGTTAGTATTCATTTGATTTATAGTATGATAAATAATCGTTTTTGAAAGGTAAAATTTAATTAACGTCATATTTTACCAAATTATTTAACTTGAATATGTATTATATTTAATACATTTAACTTTTTAACAAATCTGGTCAATATTAAAATTTGTTGACAATAGATATATTCTACGTTTAGTAAAATGTTAAAAAAAGTATATAAATTTAATAATCACAGTTGTTTTAAATATTTAACAATTGTATTTGAGTTGACTATATTATTTTATTTAACAAATATACTTTAGCGAATTTAAATTTTCTAAGGAATTGATCAACGTTAAAATTAATTAATTTTAAGTATACGTTTAGTAAAACATTAGAAGTATATCAATTTGACTCTTTTTTAAATATTTAATAATTTTATTTAATTTGACTTTATTTTTTATTTAAAAAATATAAAAATTAATAAATTTAATTTTTTTAACGTAGTAGATCAACATTAAAAATTAATTTATTTTAAAAAATTTCTACGTTTAGTAAAATGTTAAAAGTATATTAGTTTAATAAACACAACTTGTTTTAATATTTAATAATTTTATTTAATTTGACATTAATTTTTTATTCAACGAATATAAATTAAGTGTGGAGGTGACTAAGTATGCATTTGGACATGTCTTTATTAAAAGAAAAATTAATCTTAATATATAATTAACTTTTAGAAGTTTCTTTAAATTTGAATTTTTTAATTATTTATCATTTTGCCTCAAAAGGAATCTAGTGTGAGTTTGTATTGGAGATAAAACCTTTTTTATTTTTTTAGTTTGGTGTACTTTTTTATATTAATATTTAAAATGGACAAAAAAAATTTAGTTTTTTACTAAAATAGGAAAATTGTGTCACCTATATAGGATTTCTTAGAAATCTTTCCAACTAATTTCAAGCAATGATCTAAAAATGGATGAAAAAATTTGTTCTATACTCCATGAATATTGTAGGAGTATTGGTTACACAGAAAGGCCTTACTTGATATTCATAACAATCATATATGGTCTAAAATGTCATTTTCGGTATGTTCTATGTCTTTATTCTAATTTGGTGATATCTTGATCTTAAATCTATCTTACAAAAACACAGAGACTCATCTTAGTTGATCAATCAAATCATCTATTATAGGAAGAGAGTATTTGATATTTATAGTGAATTTCTTTAACTAACAGTAATTTATACACAATCTAAAACTTTCATCTTTTTTTTAACTAACAAAACAAGAGCTATCCAAGGTGACACACTGAGACAAAAGAATTGTTTTTCAAGTAACTCTTCCAATTGTCTCTTCATTTCTATTATTTCAAAGGGTGACATCTTGTATATGCATGTGAAAATTGATCCAGCTCCATATATAAAATCTATTAAGTCAATTTCTTTGTTGGGTGGCAAACCATGAATATCATTAAGAGAAACCTCAAGAAATTTTTGATCAACTACTATATTTTTTTTTTTAAAATTGACCATCTCTTTCAATGCCGTAGTAGAAAATAACATATAACCTTGAATTTCCTTCTTTAAAGTCTCATTTACTGAATTGGTAAATGCTTTCAAAAGAACCTCAGGGTTGGAAAATATTATTGATTTTTTCTGCACAATTCATAAGGACTTGATTGGAGGATAACTAATCCGTAGTAAGAGATTGCATAAAATTGTGACAAATGTAGATATATTAAATCTACAGAAAATTTCTTATTTTCATTAAATAGAGAATAACTTAAACAGACTTTATTAGTAATTACAAACTCACTCATAGTAGTTGAAACAACCAAACTAGTATCTAGGAAGGAGATGGGTAATTCAAGATTCTTGACATAATAATTAGAAATGAAGGAATAAGTTGTCGTGAGTCATATAGTACATTTAAAGTTCTATCTTTAACAAAACACGTACATTTGGATCTGATCATAATTTTGTGTCCTAACAACTTTTCGGTTATGTGTAGACTTTCTTTGTTGTCATAGGTCTTGCCTTGGGGTCAAAAGGATAGGAATGTTATTTTTGTTGTCCACATTCGAAGATCATATGGCTAGGTTTTCCACACTTGAAACGGAAAAGTCCTTTAAGATGACAATCTCTAGCATAATGATTTTGTCCATACTTTAGACTTTTGATCTGATTATTTAGAGGTCTGTTTAAACTTCCTAAGGAAGATTGATCGGGTGGGAATTTCCATTGAGGACAACTGTAGGGTTTTCCACCATTATATTTTTTCTTATTTAGCTGAGGTCCAAAATTCCTTGATTTATTATTTTAACGGTTTTCAAAATCTTCCAGAAATCTAAATATGTGAATAAGTGTGGAAAAATCAGAAATGTCTAATATCCCTATTGCCTTTCTCAATTCAGGTATGATTCAATCCACAAATTTTATGCACTTCATTCTCTCATTTTGGTGATAAAAGAAGGTAGAATATTTTCCTAATTCTTCAAATTTAGAAACATATTCTTCTAGTGCCATAATCCCTAGTTTTAATTACATGAATTCTATTTCTTTTACTCTCCTCTTATCATTAGGAAAATCTTTCAGAAGTAATTTTTTTCTAAATACTTCCCAAGTAATGGTGATTCTATTCCTTTTGATAGCCTCCTAGTACTATCCCACCAATACTCTACTTTCCCTATCAACATAAATATAGGTAATTTACCTTTTCTTTGTCAGAATGATTCATAACTCAAAATATTTTCTCCATCTATTTAATTCATAACTCAACTTTTTCTAGGCTTTAATCTCCAGAGAATTGAAGGGTTTTATTTATCCTAAATTCAACTAAACCCTATAACTCAGTAGTTTCTTCAAGCCTTTGGTTCCTTAATAATGCAACGATCATATCTTTGATAGTTTGTATTGCTTTTGTCAACTCATCATTCCTCTTATTGTTTTCCATGTGAAATCACACAAGTCTATATTCATAAAATTTATTTGATTGGTGCATTTCACAGGTCTCACATGAAATGCCGCTCTAATATCATCTTTATTTTGATGTCTAATTTTTTTTATAATTTACATAATTAATAATAAATATATAATTTTTTTTCCTGAGTTCAAAATCCCTTCAACTAATTATTCAGGGAGTGGGTATCAAGAAGATTTCATTCAAAATTGGTTCCTACTATTTCAAATTTTGCAACAAAATAATTGTCTGGTGGGGACCACTACTTTCACCTAAAGGCCAACCCTTATCATTTGCTAAAGGATTACCTCTTACATCATCTCTTACTATTTTTATGTTTTACCATTTACTTCTATCTTACAAATTGTCGACCCATTACTTAGAGAGGAAGGAAGAGTTTATTTATCTACAATCCTTCATTCCTATTATTTTAGTTATAGAGGAGGAAACAAATTAATTAAAGGGTTTATATTCAGTGTAGGTATAAAAAGTAGCAACAACTAGTTCGTCCAACGATATTGAAGCCTTCAAGTTATGAGCAAATGCCAAGGTGGAGTTTTCGAACCCTTGGAATGTACTAAGTTCTCCACTATGCTAGTATTCTAGCTATTTCCCTAGAAGTAGACAAATACATTAGCAGCAAAAGCATCTAAAATATTGGGAGTGTCCATCTATTTAATAATATTTTAAATTGATATTTTGTTCATGTACAACAAAAACGAAAGACAAGAAAGTGAGACATATATCATAGAAAAATCATATCAAATTATAAGAATTATACCATGTCATAGAACAATTAAATTCGATTTGATGAGTATATTTTTATTCACAATTAGCATATTTAAGATTAACTTTCTTACACTGTAATTGAGAATAAATTCATTGTTTTAAATAAGATTTATTCAATCAGGATTAATTGGACCTTAATTGAGATTATTGATTAAACTTGGATTTTAAGCATATTTTCTTAATTTTCTTGTTTATAATTATTTGCAAATATTCTATAGGCTCCAAGTCTAATCAAATCTTTTCCAAAGATATTCTTCAGATTTTCTACAAAGATGATCATCTACAATTCTTACTTGATTTAGAGCAAATCTCCTTCAAATTTTTTGTAATATCTTTTGCAGTGGATTTAAATATCATGAGTTGGTATTTGGAACAGAATTTGGAAACAAAATATTTGAAAGAAATTGAGAGAAGGAAGATCTACATCTTTACTGGAAAGAAGATATTTACAAAATTATTCTTTGGCACATAAGGAAACATCTAATAATTGCAAGGATAATATTTGAGACTTAATTTTGAGTTAATTTCATGAAGAAAATGAGATTATAAATAGAGGCTAGAGAAGGCATGAAAGACATACACTGTTGCATACAATAAACTCTAGTTTTATTTTTATTTTTTTGTAATTCTTGTGCCTTCATCATGGAAGGCTAAACTCTTTTCGTTGATTCTCTTGTGATTTCACAATGAATTTTGAGGTTTCTGTTTAATAAAGTTTTGCTCTTTACATTCTCTATAACAGTTGTGCGATATTGTTGGTCCTTTTGAAATTTGTTTTTGGAAAAGTATTTGTTTTTGGATGTTTGTTTAGAATTCAATTGTTTTTTCTTTAATTAGAGTTCTTGGTTAATTCGCTTAGTCTTAATCAATTTTTTTATATGCTTAGTCAAGAAATAAAATATATACATCTCATTAAGTATACGCTTGGAGACGAGGTGAGATATATATTAGTAGATGCTTGTTTTCCTAACAAGATTCTATTGAATTTGATTGATGTTTATTTGATTGAGTTCAACTTTGTGAGGAGAAATGAAGGAAAATAATCTTAAGAAAAACCAAGGAAGAATTTGTTGTGAAAGAACTTGAAAGTCAACCTATTCTCTTTATTATTTTTAAATCATCTATTTTAATTTCTTGCACAACAATTCTCAAACACCCTCTTTAATTTACTATTATTACTAACTTTCTTCACTGCAGGTAAGTTTTGAATTTTGATAGTCTAAATTTACTTTTGGATTCGTTAAGAGACGACTTGGGGTTAATTTTTGCTTATCTATACTATCATATCTTTGATGTTAGATGGTCTAGCACTACGTTAGGCGATCAACACTAAAAATCATTTAATTTGCTCGTGAAACGACTGCGATCGCAATTCTTCTAGAAAGATTTGGATCCCTAAAGTAGTGACTAGTCAGGTTAAATGAGTTTTACCGTGGTTAATTACAAGATAATATCGTCTTGAATTTAGTCATTTAAATATCCAAGGTCCAACCCCCACCTATGAAGGTTTCCAAATCTCATAATGATCGTTAAGGTCGACTTTCATCCTTACTCAACAGGTGGTCTTGCAGTCAAGCTCCCTTCTGCCTTTGCACTCAAGGGCCAATCTCTGCTTGACCCTGGGATTCCGCCTACGGCTACATCCATTTCATTAGGAATTGATGACCTTTTAACAATACCTTCTAAAGAATGGCTAGTCCCATTGAGATATGGTATGGTACAAGTGACTATTTTTGACAAGAAATGAATCTTAATTTTAGAATGACTAATCCTTGGATATCTTATCCATTTCTTTGGAAAAATAGATATTCACGGAAAATATTTTTAAAATCATTTTCTATCTTTGATGATATTGTTCTCCTATAATATCTCCTACCTTCGTGTAACAAAAAATTATCACAATTGATAAAAATATAAATATACACAAGATATGTTGAGTTAGAGTTCCAAAAACCTGCATACATGTATATATTAAAACACATTCACATATTATATTAACATCTCATCCATAAATTTTAATGGATATAATTTCAAATTAGTCATTAACATTTATTAGAATCAAGTGTTTAACTCTTAACCCATTAGCTACCTCTCATGTCTCAAGTTACTGACATCAACTTCACAAACACAAGACTCTACTTACATTGAATTAAACTCAAAGTTATGTACATGTCATACTACCTTCTTTAAGATGTCATCACAACAAAGGTACAAAAGAGGAACTCAATACACTCATATGACAAAATAAATTCCTATGACCTATTATATACAATTAATTTTCACATTGCAAACTAGGTCATAGGAACCTCATTCAACTCTTACCACCTAATATTTTTCCTCTGTGTGAATCCAATATCTTTAGAGTCGGGAACATCTCTGATAGAATCCCAAATTCAATACACAATCCTAACATCTTAACATAATATTCCCTCCTTGAAAATAATTATGTTCACAACACACCATTGGGTCATATCACAATACCATCATATATTTTCATTCATTCATATATATATATATATATATATATATATATATATATATATATATAT
>Ga0209700_105039_pt1 | contig 22911 bp, 15 predicted proteins | sample SiratroredBW_FD_187528 | JGI IMG/M metagenome (GOLD analysis project Ga0209700, IMG submission 187528) | Root nodule microbial communities of legume samples collected from California, USA - Siratro red BW (SPAdes) (version 2) | ecosystem: Host-associated > Plants > Roots > Nodule | place: USA... | reverse complement strand
AAAAAAAAGAAAAACAAAAAAAAAAAAAACAATAAACACACTCATTTATTTGGATCGATTTTGAAATCCATAATAACACACGCTTCTTTTGCTATAAGAGAAAAGAATGTGGGTATATTTTGACACAGAAGAACTTGTGTTAAGCTTGATGCTAATAGACAACATCCCAATAAAAAAGCACATATAATTGATTATATTATTTAGCTTAATCTATTATATATGATGTCTATTTAACATAATCAACTATGCATTACCAATAATTTATTATAATAGAAGAAATTGACCAAATCATTATTCTAATAAGGTGATATCACTTCTTGCAAGAGAGTAACGTGTCAATTTGACTTTTTCATCCTTTCTCACCAATTCGACAAAGAAATCTTCTTTCAAATCTATGTTCAAAATCAACTCAATCCAAACCCAAACTTTCCTTTCAAATGACTCTAATCTATTCCATGTAAGAGTACATCATATCCAAACAAAAGCTAAGTGTTATTTTTCTAAACATTCGATTGTTTTTTACTTTGTGCCATTGAAAACTTAACAAGGAACTATAAGTACTCGATCAGAGGAAGGAATATTTACTTTTTCTAAGTTACTTATAGTATATAAATTTGAGGCAATGGAAGGTTTTATAAACCAGGTAACATATACGACACCAAAATATTGAGATTCAAACCTTGCTTTTATTCATAGGAAACTTGGGGACATTAGGAGGTGTACATTTAGGAAAAGATTTTTGCAAATTACAAAATAACTGCATGACCTATTTCCCACTCCACAGTCACCAGAATTAAAAACTCATGATCACAACACATCAATAAAATGATCATGAATCTTGGAAGAAGAACGTGCAAATGGCTAGATATTGTTGAACATCCAATATATATCATAGGACTTGATCAAGCAATGAGATCATTTTCTAAGCTTCTCCTTCATCCTCTCAACCGCCACCCTGAGAGTTTCATCATCCTTGCAGAAAACAAATCTGACCAGATTCTTTCCCTCTTCTGGATTCAAGCAAAAAACACTGCAAGGGATTGCCAGCACCCCCACCTCCTTAAGCAGATATTCACAAAATGCAACATCATTGTCCAATCCAAAAGGGGTATGATCAGCCAAAACAAAGAATGTTCCATTGGGTGGGAACAACTTAAAGCCAACGGCCTTTAATCCTTCCACCAAAATAGCCCTTTTTGCCGCATAATCCCTCTTCAGCTCCACATAGTAAGAGTCTGGCGCTCTAAGAGCTTCTGCAGCTGCACATTGCAAAGGAGTGGCGTTTGAGAAAGTGATGAAAGAATGTGCCAGTCGCAGTCCCCATGTGAGGTGTGAGGGTGCTATGGCCCAACCAATCTTCCATCCCGTTAAGCTAAACGTCTTTGCCATTGAGTTCATTGTCACCGTCCTTTCAAACATTCCAGGCAAAGAAGCTATTGAAACGTGCTCCATATCAAATGTCAACTTATGATAAACCTCATCAGCAAAAACTAGAACATCATTCTCAATGCAAAGGGAAGCAATGGCACTGAGCTCCTCTAGAGAGAACATCTTCCCCGTAGGGTTGTGAGGAGTATTTATAACAATGGCACGTGTGCTCCTTGACACGGTCAACTTCAACTTTTCAATAGGGACAGCAAAGTCTGGAGGTTGTAAAGGGATGCCTATTACTTTTGCACCAGCCATGGCTAAATTGCCTGCATAAGAATCATATAATGGAGAAAAGAGGATAACCTCATCACCGGGATTTATCAATCCTAGAACAGTTGCAGCAATTGCTTCCAAGCACCCATTTGTGACAGTAATTTCATTATCAGGATCTACCACTAATCCAGTATCTTTCCTAAATCTGTCAGCAATAGCAGTTTTCAATTCCGGAACTCCGGAGCCTTGTGCATACTGATTTTTCCCATCCCTTATTGCTTGAATCGCTGCTTCCTTTATAAACTCTGGACCATCAAAGTTGGGAAAGCCTCGTCCAAGGTTTATGATTCCATCTTTCAGACTGTTCGATGGTACAGATCTTTGGAACTTCTCTAAGCGCTTCGCAACCTGACAATCAAGGATTTAGGTTCATAATGTGATCAACAGAAGCATAAGACCGTTAAAGACCGATGAATTCTTCAATGACCAGTAACACTAAGAAAAATATAGCTTTATTCCAAAGTTAGATCAAATTACAGACATCAGTTTTGGAAGGGCAAGATTAAAAAAAAAAACATCAAATGTGGGTTTGATACATGATAAAGGAAGAGAAATGAATGGAATTCACCTGCAAAGGATTATGCATTTTCTGGATGGTTTTGCCAGACTATCGGCAAGAGTTGAGTGACTTACTTCACTAAAAAAGGATCTCTGAAATCATACTTTGTAAGAAAGGCCTTCTTACAATCTGAGTCAAATCTTAGAACAATCTTTTCAATCCAAAACCTTGTTTAACTCTCTCATCTCTACGCTTAGAGAATTAAACTTACACTTTCTTTACATGTCACGTAGAAACTGGGAAATTCTATCTGAGTGAAAGCATTGGATAAGATTGAAGGAAGTTCGGGATTACACTGTAGCTTTTGCAGTGCCATACAATAGGTAGGACCTCCAAATATTATTATTTTATAAAAATTATTTTTTAGAATAATTAATTGTCACTTCCATAAAAACATAAAAGGTGTCAATGTCATTTATTTTGCTTACTTAATGAAAACACTTATATTTATTTTGATCTTGTTTGTCTTAGTGTGGAAACAATAAGATGATAATGGTTTCTCTTTATATATCCTTTTTTAATTTTAATTTTTAATTAATTTGAAATTTTGATTTTTTTAATATATATTATATTAGACTTGATGTGCGATATGGTATTGTAGCTCAAGTGATGAAAAGAAAACAAAAGGCTAACTTCTATGTTATTTTTGCTATAAAAGTTTATGTTATAAAGATTATTTTACATTTAGGATGTAATCCAAGTGAAACATTTGAATCGTTTTAATACAAAAATATTCCTAAGTTCACAAACAACTCAAATTTGTTTAGATATAATCACTAAGCCACATGGACTTAGTAACGTTTCAGTGGGCCTTCTGTGAGTAGGTCTGCTATCAATTTTTCCATCCGACATACCAACCTTGTCCTCGGTTTTTTTATGAGGATAGTACGGCTTAAATAAGTTTTTAATTCGTAATATAAATTTTTTGTTTAAGCATTTGATAAATTATTTGTTCAAATTGAGCACTTAAAAATTATAAAATTATAAAAATTCCATCTCATATTCATATGACCGAAAATTCTGGTTATACTATATTTTCAGAAGGTGAAAAAGAGGAAAATAAATAATTCAGGCCAGAGAAAGAGCAATATTAATACAAGCAGAAAAAAATATTTAAAGAAACTGAAAAACGACAAGCAAGAAAGTTTTTCCATTTTTTTAACAATAACAAATATTTTAATAAGTATAAAATAATTGATAATTAAAATTTTAACTTAAAACAAAAATTTGAGGTGCTTATCTATAAAAAAGAAAAGTAAAATGTGTTTGTTTTACAAAGAGTAAAGATGTCATATCCACCATAAATAAAGTTAATTTATAATATATTTGTAAGAAGGAATTAGATTTAAATTTATTTTTTAATATAGTATTAAAGTTTATAATAAAGTTTGATAGATCTATTATTTCACTTGTTATGGACTCTTATCAAACTTACAAATATCTAATTTTACATTATATATATATATATATATATATATATATATATATATATATATATATATATATATATATATATATATATAAAAGTTAGAAAATCCAAATCAACTAAAAATTAAATCAATTTTTAATATATAAATAAAAATAATTCTCACTTTATAAATCAATATTAATGTAAGCAAAGTTTTCATAATTAAGAGGGTTTTAAAAATGGTTTTATACCTCTCATTGATAAAGATATTATAAGTTGTTAAAAGAGATTTTATTTTTCTCCTACTTTGACTGTATATACATTAAAATAAATTATTATTTTATTATTATATAATATTTTACTATATTAAGCAAGTGTCAAACGAATAGTGGTGTAAAAATATAATTTTCCTATGTTTTCATCTCTAACCGTCATCATAATTTCATTTAATAATAACACGTTGATGTAAAGTTGTCATTGTAAAACACCGACAACAGAGACGGCGGGGGAATGGCAGGAGCGGGAAGCAAAGGAAGTGGCAGGGGTGAGATCAGGGGTAACAAAGTGTCTTGGAGTCAGTGAAGGCAACACAAACGGTAACAGGCGAAGACACAACAACTTCCAGGAGAGAAAAAAAAAAACGAAAACAAAGAAGAAAATGACGAACACCTACAAATTTTGTTATTTTGAGTAGAAATAATAGAAAGATCACGATTTTACGAAAAATCATAGTCATTTCTTAATTTGTTAACTTTTAACGAAAGTTCTATAAAGAATCATTTTTATTTAGAATCTAAATTTTACCCTGCTGGGGCTTTTATATAACAACGGAAAACAAAATGAAATGAAACCAGTAATCGTTCTATTTTGGACAGAGAAAGAAAATGATCACCAAGAAGTTGATATTGGATATTGGAAAAAGGATGAAATATATATATACTAGCAGTGCAACAAAGTAACAGAAAACAACGGTTACAGAAGTAGTTAAAAACCTGGAGAGGGTGCGTGGCGGTGTCATTCTGAGTAGAAACAGTGTTGATTGTGCGAGACATAAAGAAGTGAAAGAAGGGAAGGAGAGGGAAAGAGGGTGCAATAACGCTGTGGAAGTCACCTAAATGAAAACCTTAATATTAAGTTGTAGCAGACGTGAATCTCATGAGTTTATGTGTACCAATTTCTGCTGACTTTAGGGATACATGTTATTGGCATGCCATGTTTTAAATAAATGTGTTTTTGTTTAACCAAGTGATACAAAAACACATGGTGACTACAAAAAACCCTGTGTGATTCACGTAGCAAGTAGTTTAATGGAAGAACATTACGTGAATGAAAAGTTTTTATATCCCATCAACAGTTCTGTTTCATCAGAAGTCAAATTTGGAAGGCATTGACTTTTAAAGATTTCAGAATCGCTTAAATATGTTTTTGTCTATTAAACCTTTTCTTAAACAATTATTGGAAGGAGTTGTTTATTGCTGTAACTTGAATATGCAGACTTTTTTTCTTTTCTAACATAATTTGTTCTAGACAGCTTTGATTAAGGGAAAGAATCCGCAACTACTCATTTCCATTTCTATTTTGTTTTGATAATGTTCTTTACTTATATTTTATATCTTATTATTTATTGTATTTATCATTTTTAGATTAAATTATATTAATATTTCTGGGATTGTTTAATGCATTGACTTCCAATTCATTTAAATTCTACAGAAATTTTTATTTTTCTTTTTTATACATAGCACATACACATCTTAAAAGTAATGATAAAAAGATAAAAATATATTCAATAACCTTAAGAAATGTCCGTTACTTTTTTTATAACAAAATATTATCGACTAAAGAATTGAAATTAGAATTTTTTTATTAAAAATATAATAATTTATTTTGTGATTTCAATGTCTCTCTAACCATGGAAATTTTGTTTCTTTAAGAAAATATATGGAGAATCAAGTGGTGCTTTATTTTCGTAAATTTAAAAACTTCTAAATTTTTTGTCCATACACGTGTAAAGTTGAATTGAGATAGGAACGAATTGAAATAACTAATCATTGAAATATTAATGTAGTTACCCATTAATGATATATTTAAAATTTAATTTAAATATCTTACAAATTAATTATTTTAACAAATGAATTAATAGTTATTTGAAAATAAATTATATAATTGAATTATAGTATATTATATCTCTAATATATTATTTAGTTACAACAATGTCAAGAATTAATATGAGTGTATATTTCTTATTAACATGAAGATAAGGATAAAAAAATTTATTTAAAATTACTTTTGCAGCATGTAGACATTACTTTAATCTCTTCCCTTAATATTTATAATTATTTATTTTTAATTTATTATTATTTTGTTTACTTAGTAACTTGAATATTAGAACTTTATCCACATTCAATTATATGTTTACTCTTTATGGATATTGAGTTTATTTTTTATTGTAATTTATTAGAACTTAATTCGTAAAAATGGAAGATTATCCAGCTAAATACATTTATTTTCTGTAAAACCAATTAGTAACTGGAAACAGAGAAATAATATATGTTCATTATTGTTTCGCGCAATATAGTTATGTATGTTGTGTTTCTACATTATTTTAGAGGTAAACGTCCATTTTGCCAAAAAGAAAAACATTAACAAATGTACGACAGAAAATAATTTTAAATCACAATTTAATTTAATTTATTTAAAGAAATGTTTTGGTTGATTTTCTTTTTAATAATATATTAAATAATATTAATCTTAATTATTCATATGAATAAATTGAAAAGATGTCACATAAGAAAAAAAATGCATAACTAACCATTCAACTTTTTTGGATAGATATTAACTTAAGAGGACTTCATTATTCTATGAAGTTCTTTGTTTTGGCTATTTTCTTCCATGGCGTGAACTTTTTTGTTGCTAGAATTGTTAAGTTTCCTTACTCTTTTGTTTGGAGGAGGTTCTCTTTTATTGTTCAGTAGGGATTTTGTTACTGCTCTTTGTTGAGTGTGATCAAGATCTCTTCTCTTGAGGACCTTCATGTTATTTTGGTCCATGCTTCGGTTTTTAAAAGTTTGATCAATTTTTGTTTTGATATCAATTTTTGGATTTCTGAGCACAACTTCTTACCATGACTGATAGCAGGGCATCTGTTTATCTTGTTCTTTTCTAGTTTTCATTCTGTATTGTCTATGGCTCAAAATAATAGTGAACAATCTTTAAATAAAGGTACAAAAAAAGTTGTGAGAAGATTGAACCATCCCAACGAGAATCAACATGAATATGACTATATTATTAAAACACTTATTAGTTTATTTTGTGTTGTATTTGAATTTTCTTAATAGGATAGAAAACAAGGTCTTTAATTAAAGAAAACTTCAATTTTTTTTATCAAAAGGACAAATTAAAGAGTACAATAATATAAAAAAAAAATATATAGAAGTAAGTTTCTCGTATGATAAAAATATATTGAAAAGAAATATATATTAGAATGCTTTCTTTGAACATTAAAATAAGACTAATCAAAGTTAGAATAATTAATCCAAAGTATCATTGTGTAAAATAAAGTCTTATGCCTTTACGTTGACTAAACAGAATTTGAACCCTTAGACTATATAAGGAGAGTCATGTTTTATATGATACTAAAGTTTTAAATAAATATATAATAAAAAAACTTAAACGGTTTTTTATATATTTTTGTGTAAAAGTGTTATTTGTTTAGTTATGTCTTTCTAAGTTATCTCTTATTTTTTTTTCTTATTGAAACTTTCAAGAAGAGTCATGTTTTATATGATACTAAAGTTTTAAATAAATATATAATTAAAAAACTTAAACGGTTTTTTTATATATTTTTGTGTAAAAGTGTTATTTGTTTAGTTATGTCTTTCTAAGTTATCTCTTATTTTTTTTTCTTATTGAAACTTTCAAGAAGAGTGTTAAAAAACTATCAAGTTTTTAATTATATAGATTTTTTCCTTCAATATTATTATCAAAATATGTATATAAAAACAGTACTAGCATCACTAAAATGCATAAATGACAAAATCCACCATACTCCATTATAAAATATTAAATTTATGTATTAAAATAAAAATATTAACTCATATAAATAAAATAGGTGCACTCTTAAAAAATCCTTAATGAATCGATGTATACTCATGTCTCTATTAGAATGATAGACATTAAATCCCAATTTAATTTTTCTCTTTTTATTATGCTTGATTTAGTGATTTCCATGTAATATTGATCGTAGCCATTTTAATGTCTGAATAAAATAATTTGTTCATTTTTTAGTTTTGGATTATATGAATCTTTCTTTGATATTATTATCAAAATATCTACATAAAAGATTACAAGCACCGTAAAAAATGTATGACACAAATTAAACCCAAAATGTTTACCTTTTTATTAAAAAAATCCTTAATTTATGTCTACATGTTATGTCTACTAATGATTGCAAGTTTCAAAATGATTTTCTATTCACCCATTAATCAGCAGCAATAAGCTTATTGGAATTGAACCTACAAATGCGAATCATAATTTATAAGAGCTTATCACGAAATCAGAGGATGAAACAGATTAAAAGGGGAAAAAGATATTTGAAGTCCAAAAGGGCCTTTTTCTTTCACTCTGCATCAAGCAGCTTCTCGAACCCCTTCTATCTTCTTTTATAATCGTCTGGGTCGAGCCTGTCTCCCTTGTTGACCTAGCCCAAATAGAGCTTACTTTTAGGCCAGACCCAGATTCTTTTCAACATTTTTGTTGTTATTTGTACATATTGGGCCAACTCACGTCAACACGACTGATTCTTCCTGCATCTCCATGGTGACTTCCTGCACCTCCATAATTTTAACATATTTTTATTTTAGTGTTGAGAAAAAAACAAAAATAGCTTTCACTAATGGTAACTGCGATTTTATTTTATTTTTTTACTTTGCGGGTTGCACAAACCGCAATACAATTAAAAAATAAATACATTGCGGATTGTACAACCCGCAATACAATTTTTTTTAAATACATTACAGGTTAATGTATTTTAAAAAAAATTGTAAAAACAGTTTTATATTGCGGGTTGTACAACCCGCAATGTAAAAGGTGCAGAAAATATAATTATGAGTTGTACAATCCGCAATGTATTTATTTTTTAATTGTATTGCGGTTTGTGCAACCCGTAAAGTGAAAAAAATAAATAAATCACAGTTATCATCAATGAAGGCTATTTTTATCTTTTTTCAAGGTTAAAATGGGAATATGTTAAAATTATGGAGGTGCAGAAAGTCAATATGGAGGTGTAGGAAGAATCACTCCATCAACACTTTTGTTTTGTTATTTGGGTTTTACATTTTGCACACCCATGATTTTAAGTCTGCATCATATATAATTTTAAATGACGACTTTGCTCTTCTGAAAATAAATGTTGAGATGTGGGTGACACTTTGTTACTTTCGAGCATTTTTGACCGTTTGAAGCATTGGTACTATGGTGGTAGGTTGTTGAGGTCGGAGGTGATGGTTGGTATGCTTGTTGGCTGGTGATGGTGTCACTTGAGCTGAAGGGTGGTTATAGTAGTGATTTTGGTAAGTCGATCTTTTCCATTTTGCAGGTTGAGTTCTACAATATACAATTCAGTGACTTTTCGGATTGTATGTTTAGAAATATATTTTAGTAATATAATCTGGAATACATATATGTATTTCAAATTTTATTTCTCAGAATATAATATAAAATAAAAATATGTATTCCAAAACGTATAATCAATAATATATATATATATATATATATATATATATATATATATATATATATATATATATATATATATATATATATGCATTTTAGGTTTTAAAATATATATTTGTTTTCAGATTCTATGTAATAGAATATATCTATTGATTTTTAACATTTATTTTAATTTTTTTATTTTTTATTTTAATTGAAAATGTGAAGTATTTAGTAGTGGTTGTTGAATATAAAGATGCAATATAAATGATGGAGTAAAATATTTAATGAAGTTAGATAAGTTGTGTGACATGGATGAGTTTAACATTATGAAGGTAGTGATATTTGAAGATGAATTGGTTGAACTAGATATGTTCAACCATTTACAACAAATGTGATAAGTGTTATTATTTCATCAATTACCATTAAAGATGTGTGACACACTATTATGAAAATGTGTTGTATTTATGTAGGTATTTAGTATGCGAGATGAATTACTTTAATGAGTGAGTAAGGGTGACCTTTAAACTGAGTTTTATAGTTGTCATATTGAGATTTGACAAAGCAAATTAATAATAGGGAAGGAAGAATTATGTGTTGTTAGGTTGTGAAAGGAACAGTAAGTATAGGAAATACATAAACATTTTTTTTTAAATGAGTGTAATTGGTATAAGAAAGTGTGATTGTTCTTTTAAATTGTAGGACAAACTAGTTCATCATGGAGAAAGTTGGGTGTTGAAGATAATATGTGGTACTTATAAGTTTAATGCATTAGTTAGCTATGTTTATATTAGAGCCAAATGAGCATTCAATTGTTGTTCACATGACTAAGAGTTTAGTGAAGCCAACAAACAAGAAAACAATAAGATTAATGTCACGACAACAAGGCAAGTTTACCGTGCCAGATATGCATATGAGAGATCACATAGAGGAGACAGAATTGAAATGCAACAATTGATAATATTTTTAGAGCGTGACAATTATATTCACTGAAGTTGATGTAATAAGTCTACACAAGTTGTTACAAATATTTTTTAACACATCTCAATGTGCTTAATTTGGTGAGCATTGTCTTCTTGATGGATAACACATACAAAAACCAAAAGATATAAGTTACCTTTGCTGGAAATAGTTGGTGTCATGTCCACGAGATTGACTTTCTTTGTTGTTTTTACATTGTTAGCAACAAAATGAGAAAACAACTTAATTTGAACCTCTGGAAGATTTAGAAGGTTGTTTTTTAGACAAATATGTTCTTTAAGTAACTATTAGTGATAGAGATCTTATCATAATAAATAAATATGTGTCTTTCTCCATATCATGAACATTTTGTGTTAGTTTCGCATTAATAAGAATGTTAAATTAAAGTGTAAAATGTTAATAGATTTGAGAACTTGTTATGGATGCACGAGCCTCTATGATGACTTATGCAGACTCTAATACATTTGTAAAATGTGTAAAACATCAAAACTAGAAAATTTTTGTGAAGTTTGAGATATATACTGACATGTATTTGAGTAAGATAAATTACTTTAAAATATATTCCTTAATTATTATTAAAAAAAATTAATACCTTATTAATTTCATATTTATTTAAGAGGGTTGAATTTAATTATTTGAATCTTAAGCCAATATTTTAAAATAGTACAGAGAGTTGCAAATTTATTAGGACATAATGAACAGTATTATTGTATAACATCATAAAATTAAGACATAATATATTATTATATAACATAATAAAATTAAGACATAATTTGCAAAAAAAATATGCACGTTGTACATTACAACAAGTTGAATATTTACTTTGACATTTATTTTGTGATTGATCAGGGAATATTAAAGAAAAAATGTAATGGTTTGTCTCGATAAACTTTAAAAAATTTGGGAGAGAAGAAAATAATATAAAATAATGAAAAAAGATCTAAAATTTAAAATGTAGTCATTAGAATTAGTTCAACAGGTAATGGGACGAATTCAAATTGAAAAAAAAAAATACCAAATCAATTATACTCTCTAGGATTCCTTTTACAGAATTCAGATAAAAAGTAGTGTTTGGTTCTTTCATAAAAAAAAGAGTCTAAAATGTTCTTATCAATCACTGCAATACCCAAAAAATCTCTTAATTAAAAAGTCTTTTCAACTAGTTAAATAAATAGTAAGCAGATTAGGTGTTTTATCAAGGGTAATTTTGGAAATAAATAGATTTCAGACATATTTAATACTGTAAACTAAATTAACTGATATTTTTAATCCTGATAAATTGGTTAATTTCAGTTTTGTAAAATGACCAAAGAGAATAATTAATCTGATTTAAATTTAAATAAGAAATAATTAACTAATTTAATTATGGAGTTTGAGTTGTCAATTCAAGGTACTATAGAATTTTAATCATGGGCCAGTGCCCCTCCAAATACTTTTCCTCTGTATAGCATGCTCCATCCAACAAAAGAGGAAAAGGGTTAAAAGAAAAAATAGTAAAATAAAAAAGATATTTTAAAAGAAGACATAGGATATGAACAAGCCTCCATTTCCTCTCCAAACTTTTTGACATGTTCCCATTTTCTTCATTTTTGTTACCTAATGGACAAAATGAAACTGTATATTATGCTTGCAAGGTTTCAAGTGAGAAGGAAAAAAGAAACACTTCAATTCCTTTCAAGTTCAAATAACATATTTGTTTATTCTTTCTTATTAAACAGGACAATTAAATAGCTCTCACAGCCTCTTTCTTAGTTTTTAAACATTTTTAATATTCTAGAATATGAGGTATGTGAATCACTGACATCATTAGGCTTCAGCTTTAACTTTTTCTGCCTAAATTTTTAATTAACATAATTGAAATTATTAGCATTTGGAACTTGGCCCAGAGATAGCACAATAATTTATGGGCGATAATTGCATCTATATTCATTCACTAACCATTCAATTCATCTATACATAAATCTAACTGAATTGTTCAATAATAAAAATAAAACTAAATAGATTAAATGAGTTTGATCAACAACAACTCTAAGTAGATTACTTACAAATCACCAATACCATTCATCATAATTACCAGCAAATGTTTTTCTTAAATATTTCTCAAATTGTTAGAAAAAAAATACTGTATTGAATGTTTCTTGCAGTACCATTCTTAAAAAAAATAAATAACTTTTTATTAACAAGAACAAATATAGTTTTAAATAGATAATTCAACATTCATCCATAAATACTAATTAATAGCCGAGTTTAATATTTATTTTAATGGTTCACTGAAAGGTTGAGTTTTTAATAAAATATAAATATGTTAATGATTTATTTTAATTTACGTAGTCTATTTTAGTTCAAGATTTGTTCAAAGTGAGGTATTTTTATTCACTAAAACAAGGTTTAAGAATTAGTTTTGTTGACCCATCTCATATAACTAAAAATTACATGCAAATATTGGAATAATAATCACTTTTTTTTTCTGCATCTCACAAGTCTATCACTCGTAATAAAATTTAAATATGTTAAATAAATGTAAGATTAATTTTTATATTAAATAAATATGTCAAAATCAACATTTTATAAATAAGAAAATATAAAAAAAATATTATATAAACTTTTAAAAAACTATATAATTAACGATTATTTTGCCTTGACTTTAAAAGCATCATTATGGTTGTTGTTTGATTTCAATAATATTGAAATAAAATAGATTTTTGTTATTGTGGGTTGCTTGTAAATGTTGCAAAATAATCTTGTTTTGATGTTTTACTTCTATGCTGCATCTTATGAGTCTATCACTCAAAATAAAAATTAAATATACTAAATAAATGTAAGATTAATATTTATATTAAATAAATATGTTAAAGTCATATTTTATGAATAAGAAAATATGAAAAAAAATTATTATCTAAATTACTAAAAAATATATAACTAATTATTATATTGTCTTGACTTTAAAAATGTCATTGTTATTTTTTAGTTCAATAATATTAAAATATAGTGATTTTTATTGTTGTAGATCATATGCATTAATCTGTCTGGCATAATTATTGATCCGTGTGCAACGAGTTATATACCAAATGAACCTAGTTAAAATACTCATTTTATCTCATATTTTTTTCTCTCAGTTAAAAGGAAAATATGAATGAGACTTGACATTATTTCAATTTAAATTAAAAATTAAATAGCAAAATTAACGTCTTAATGAAAATAAGAATAATGTAAGGTTAGGTTGCCGTAAAAATTTTATTTTATGGTATTCAGAATTGTTGTAGATTTTATATGGATCAGAAATAAAACTTCTTAATAGTTTATAAATGAAAATCTATCTTAATTTAGATTGTTGAACCTATTAAACCACTCACTGTTAGAACGTTATTGGAAAATTCTTAGAATGACTCTAAATTGAGATTATATTAACGGGAATACTCACAAACCATCATTGACACCAAAAGTTTGCATTACTTCTTACGGAAACTGCTTATAATTTGAAATACGATTGAATCTTCACATTTAGTTGCTTTTCTTTAACGTGTATGCAAACGTGCTGAATGGTTATTGAAAGAAATTAAACCTATCTCATTAAAGATGTGAAGAGAAAAATAATATATGCTCAATTCAAAACATTAAGTTATGCTTTTCTTTAAAAAAATATATTGAAGAGTCTTAATTAAAGTCAAATGAACCACCTCTCAGAAACGTTTAACCACATACTCAAATCAAGATAAACAAATGGAAGTGCAATTAGGGTTTAAAGAAATATTCTTCAGAATCGCTTAACGAACACCCATATTAATTATTGAAGAAATTAGGGCCATGAAAGCAGAGGGGATTATATAATCATTATCCAAGTCAGATATACAGTGTTTTTGGCACAGTTTGACAAAAAAGAAGAGATTATCCAATGAGTTTATGGACACAATGCTTTCGCAACTTTATTATTTATGTGATTGGTGCTCGCATATACCTAATAAGATATACAAATTCCTTGTCTCTTCGCAAAGACCCAAGATGCCCTTATTGTTTTTAATTCAAACTATGATTTATACTGCAAGTGTGAGTGCAAGACAATCACTTGAAGTTATTAGAATATGTGTTCCAATGGCCAGTTACTTCACCCACCATAACCATGCATATGCATATAATGTACAAACAACCACATGTTTGATGTATCCGTTGTCTATTTCTAAGGTAATTGTGAATTCTTAAATTAATAAGGTGCTACTTTATCAATATCATGCACTGAATAAACGTTGTTACCCACATAATTCTGAATTAATTAGTATACACGAAATGTGCAAATCGCTAAGCAACTTGTGTGAGCAATCATCAACTACCTAGCTAGGAGATAGGGAGTGGCAAAGTTTGACTTAAATGACATAAAACTGTATGTAAAAAGGTATATAGAAATTAATTGAATTCAGGAATTTATAGATTCAACTTGCTGCACGCAGCATATAGCTAATAATAGTTATTTAATCATCAAATCAAGTAGACAGTATTTCAATGTTGGAATTGATTAGACTTTGGAACTGCTTAAAATTTGGAATTACATTATAAATGGTTGATATTTTTGTTTATTTTGCTATGTTTTCTTATTTATGTACTGCGATTATGTTTTGATTTTTATCTCCTTGCATGGAGTGATTTGAACAACACTGTATATTTATTAACTGATCATATCATTATAAATAATATTAAAAAAATTATTTTCTTGATGATATCTGACTCAATTTTAAATATCTCTTATAAAAATTTGAAATTAACTTATGTAGAGGGAGAAATTTTTCAATAAACATGAAATGATGTCTTAAAGAGACTAATCATAATTACACTGGGTTGACTTAAATATGATAATAATATAAAAAAAACTTGCTTTTTCAAAAAGGATGTCTTTTTTAGCGGAATTATTTCCATGAAAGTGGTTTTTAGACTTAATCTCACAAATGTATTTAACATAAAAATAATTAAAATTAAGATTATGGTTAGAATAGTAAATAGTTTACAACACTGTAAATCGTAAAATTATAACATTAATTGTAAATTTTATTGTAATATAGATTGTAAATTTTATTTTCTATATAAATCTTGTTGATATGATGATTTAGGTTTGTAACTGAATCATTCAAAAAGATGAACAATATTACAAAAAATCACTCTTAATTTAATTTTTCAATTGAGTTTGGAATTTATTTTAATTAAAACCCAACTCAATGACAGAATAAATAGGAGTTGCAAAGCTAAAAATAGAAAGTGAAATTTAATTGTATTAATTTTAATTGAGTGATATTGGATTATGCCTGATATATCTTAGGAATAGTATGCAAATGATATGGCTTACGATTTTATAATTAAAATTTCAATTTTAACTATCTTTTTCAAAATCTTCTATCCTTAAAGAGATAAATCTTAATTGCTTCTAGATATATAAATATACATTTATACCATTAGAACAGAAAAAATTGAGTGTTTCAACTTTAAGTCTCTTAGAATTTTTGACAAGAATATTTTAGAATCTTTATCTTATTTCTTATTTTATAGATGATATTGTGATACAAGCTTAACCATAGTGAAGGAAAAAAGATATGACATTAAAAATCACGAGTTTTAATACAGAGATTGAGAGTGTCATTAAAATAAAAGACTCAACGACATTGTTGTCCAACTTAGGGACCATAAGGCTAAGCAAAGACACTCTTGTTGCATGGAAACAATAGAAGAAATTATTGATTTATCTACAAATTATTATATACGAATTTTTATTTGTAGTTAAATTTAACATTACTTACAAATTTATTTCATCCAGATTTTATCCACAAATTTTACCTACGAAATTTATTTATGAAAAATTCTGTAGGTAATTACATTTCGCTTACATACCGATTTTACCTACAGATTTGTTACTGACGAATCTAAATCCGTATGTAATTACATACAATTTTTTCCATAAATAATATTAATAATTAATTTTATTAAAATGTTTTATTATTATAACATTATTAATATTTTAAATATTATTACTAATAATAATTATTAATATTATGTAATTAATAATATTATTTTTATTATATTTATTGTTAATTTTTTTTTATTATTATTATTAATGATATTAATATTATTATTAGTTATATTTTTAGTAATATTAATATTATTAATATTATGATAAATATTATTATTAATATTATATTGATAACGATAATAACAATAATTTTAATAATAATAATTAATATATGACTTTTGATCAGATAAAAATTATTTTTGTTATGACTTGATAATATCAACTTATAAATTAATAATTCTTTTTCCAATTCAATGTGCTTCAACCTATGAACTATAATAAGTTTTTATTCTGTGTCAACCATATTAGATTATGTTTTACATATATGTTTTAATTTAATTTTATTAATATATGAGCTAATAAACTTTTATTTATGATATGAGCTTATGAACCAATACATTTTTCTCCAAATCAACCATTTTAGCTTATATGTTAATTACTATATGCTTCGATTTGATTTATTAGGTTTTGAACTAATTTCTATTACTTCGAGATGATAATGAAATTTAAAATGCTAAATGCAATGATCTTACATTCTAAACAATTGAAGAACCTCTCGTATTTGGTTGTGCGTAGAAGGTTTAAGAAAATGTTAAAATACTTTTAATGTGGCTTTTAATACAGATTTTACACATAATTTAATGTTTTCTGATCTTTTGATATTCAACTTCTAAAAGTAATTTTTATCGTATAATTTACTTTAATTTTTTTAATTCCATCAGCTTTTAAGAAAAATATTTTAATTCTTTCCACCAATAACATAAATTAAATTTTAAAAGTCTTGAGATTTAACCAAAATTAATATAACCTAAGTGATAAAAGTATATTTTGGCCTATCTCTAAATATTGTGTTGACTATGAGGTGAATATATTAAATGAAATAAACCTAAATTATACCGTATTACAATCAATATATTTAAAACGATTATGATATCAGTATTTTATAAATTTAGATAATTCATTAGTGTAATACGATGAGAATATAATAAATTCTCAACACTGTTCAAGCAACAACTGGCAGATCAAGATCACACCTGCATCTGGAATTTTCGAACCATGACATTTGAGGGTTTTGTACTTTAAGTTGTTTTCTAATTATTTCTGTTTGACATTCACTTTGCAGATTGGGACTCAACTATAGAGCCACCTCAAGTCTATATTAATTAAAATGGTTATAGCTTGTGACCAAAGATTCTCTTGCCTGCTTCCTAATTATTTTATTTCTGAGGAGTGGGTATCTTTTATATTATAGCACATATAGCATGTAAACCTAAATTCTATTTTATAAATATAATGTTTGACATTTTTATTATATTTGCGTAGGGAGCAGAATAGCTTTGTAGCCAGTTTGCCAACATGATAAATAAAAACAACTATATATTATTAATTTTGCAATTTAATTTTCCTAATTCTCAATGTGAAAATTTTTAATTATTGACTAATCAGATTTCACTCCAAGTGTATATGACTTTTAAAATAGTTTTGTAATAAATCAATAATTTTATCTTATATGTAAATATGTTTTGAATAATAATATATAAGTTGAAAGTTCTATTCCACTCAAAGTGCATCATAAACTATATTCTTATTTTATGTATTTTAATTTATATTTTGAAGTTTTGGATATTATATTTTGCCATATCTATATTTCAGCCAAAAAGTACATTGTTAAACATTGGTTTTTCCCACTAATTTAGCAGCATCCAGTCCTGAATATTTTTCTACTGATATAGGAAATTTTAAAACTTTTATACTGATATTGGTATTTAATTATATTTTAACTAAAATGTCCACATAGAAAAAGAAAATATTAAATCGAGATTTCGATGGAAGAGAACAGTTTTTTTTTTTTCATTATGCCATTCTCAAAAAGATTTTAGATATAAAAAGTATACTTTCAATATTCTCATAACACAAGATTATCAATATCAAAAAGATTTAGGACACTAAACAACATCAAATGAGATATTTGTATTTTAGTAATCCCTCGTCAAGATAGATAACCACATTTTTTAAGCCTTTTATAAATAAAATAAAATATTTTTTTATCAGCAAATATATATATATATATATATATATATATATATAATAGAGCACTTGATATACTCTAACCATTACAAATATTGTAGAGAAGTTAAAACTTTGATACACCTTTCAAATTTGATTTACTTTTCTAAGAATTACATTCCAAACTATCCATAGCCCACAAAATATGTTTCTTTTCAAATGTTGTAGTTTTACCATTCTTGTTACACCTTGTCCCATTTTCAATTATTCCAGCCTTTGCAATTTTTGTAGTATCAACTATTTTAGTATCTAGTATCTAATTATTCCATCTACTTTAGATAGGAGTCGTATTCTTGTCTAGTACGTACTGATTTGTTGCCTCTATCTGCATTTGTTAAGGTATGCTTGTTGTGTCAATCAGATGTTGGATACTAAGTTTTCACTTATCTTCGTTGGGACTTATAACATAGTTTTCCAAAATCGATTTTATGTACCTTAACTACATCAACAATTCTACACATAACACATGGTGAAGGTACCATGTTAGTGGAGGAGAACTGTGCTTTTGGGAACTTGTTTCTTAACCATTTTCAAACCTTCATTTGTGTCACATATAAGACCTCTTCGGCATCAACCTTGTAGTTCTGAAATTTTTTTAGGTTTTTTTGATTCCATAGTGTCCATGCATCAACCTTGTAGTTCTGAAATTTTTTTAGCTTTTTCTGATTCCATAGTGTCCATATGACAATCACCCACATACATTTCTACATCAGATTCTCTTTTTTGCTTGATTGTGAATACAGAATTGATTAAAAAATACATGTACATTTGCTTGATTATGTAAACAATTATTGATTCGCACCCACCTATCATACATATATCACACGTGATACGCTATTTCACATTCAAAGAACAAGTGATTAGTTGTTTCTTCCTGTTCCCCTCATATAGAGAACACATTATTATCTCCCTTAATTACTATCATTTCTTAATTAGGTTTTCCTTAATGGCTACCCCATTAATTAACACATGCTAGGCAAAATGTTGTGCATTTGGAATATTTTTAGTATATATGCAAATGTTTCAGTGGCTTTCCATACCCATTTATCTTCCTTATCCTTTTCCAAACACTTACCCTTAATTTCTCCCTCAGTTTATATGCTTATGTTTTTTTTTTCCATTCAAACCATACCCTCCTCCACTCAATATGCTATTTCCATTGCTAGTTATTCCAATAACCAGACGCACTAACTATTAGTGATTTATTGATCATATTCTTATAAATTTTTGGAATCTTTGTATAAGTGGTGCCCTACCTAGCCATTTGTTTTCCCAAAAATTTATATTGTTTTTCATTTTCCACGGATGAAAATGTGTTGTCATCAAACTATTCAAAGTCATCAACTGGCCTACATATCTTTTTAATATCTTTCCATCAATTAGATTCTTTCATACTACTCCTTTTCTTTATGTTTCTACCATTGTTGTATTTAGATTCTATAACCTCTTTCCATAACTCTTTTATTTCAAACCCTAATATCATTTAGTTAATAATGCCATATATCTTTTTAGTAACACTGGCCCATCCACATAAAAAGTTATATTAAATTATTTTTAATTGTTTTCCCACTTTTGTTGGTACCTCAAAGAAAGATAGGTAGAAGAGAGGTAGGATTATCAATACATATTTGATCATACATGTCCTTCCCTCAATGGATAAATGTTTCAACATATCGAATTTTCTTTTCTAATCTTATCGACAACAGGTTGCCAGAATCCAACTCTTTTTGGATTTCCCAACCCATGATCCTAAATATTTAAAAGGTGTTGACATAATAATGTTGTTCATTGCAATTGAAAACTTTTCAAGGTTTGATTCATCCACACCAATGTCTCCAATTTTAGTTTTGTAAAAGTTAACCCCGATTTTGAATGTCAATTCAAAACATCTAAGAATACTTTTAATTATTTTAATTATTGTAACAATTTTTATATCCACCTTACATAAAAATATTGTATCATTCATGAACTATAGAAAAAGTTAATTATTACTCCTTTACTATCCACTTTAATTCGTTTGAGAAGTTACTTGAAAAACGTTTGCCTTACTATCTCGGTTAGTCTTTCTACCACCATTAGAAATAAAAATTATTTTAACTAATTTCCTTGTCTTCAGATCTTTTAGTGGTTTGAATTCCTTTGTTAGATTGTCATTTACCAAGATGGATATTACAGCTGAGATGAAGAAATTCATGATCTAACTAATCCATTTATAGCAAAATCTTAGTTTTTGCATCATATGTCCCAAAAAATTTCAAGTTATACTATTTCTTAAAATCTATCTTGACTATTATACACCTCTCTACTTCATTGTCTCATTTACTATCACTACACTTTCTAGTAATTCCCTCCCTCTTAATAATATAGATTGTGAAAAATCTATCATCTTTGGTAGCACAATGTTTAACCTAGTTGATAGAACTTTAATAATATTTTTCACAAACAACCTACTAAAGATATAGGTTAAACTCGTCTAATCTAAACCATGCGTTAGAGATTAAAAGCATTATAGTCCCTGGGAATTTTACCAGTATGGTGAAACTACCTAACAACTTGGAATATTTCCCCTTATTACTTTTCGATCTTTGATTGTTTTTAAAAAGAACGTAAAAGTGTTTTCTCATGTATTCTAACTCTAATATGGTGACTTGCAATGATAGAATATACACGTAAGGATGCGCATGCCGGTAGAGCAAGAGTGTAGAGAAAAGAGACAGAGTAAATACATAGTTCGAGGTGATTAATTATATATTGTACAACTCATTGTCTTTATCTTGGAACCTGGTCTAAACAAGCCATTAAATCTTTATTGGATTGTACATCATTTGAAGAAATCACAAATCTTAGAATGAAATATGGAGATGAATAATGATGGTTCTTTCTTTGTATCTAAAATGCATGCGTTTGTTGTTAATTAACAATAATGTATATAATGACATTGTAACAACCATTGTTAGTGACAAGTGATCTTGTTTGCCGCCCAAACGGGATTAGTCTTGAAAAGGGAGACTGCCTCACAAACATGGGACTGCCTCCTTGCCCGGTTTTGAGGAACATGCCGGCCATTGGATTATGTAACTCTTTGGGTGCATTTATGGGTACAACAATCTCATAAGTTGTAGATATCAAGTCAACCATTGACTTTATCAGTCCATTAGCTACTAAATAATTATTAAGTATCACTGATGTCACTATACTATTGCAGCACTCTCATTATAAGTTGTGGCCAATTATTTAATGCTGTGGGCGTGGCTTGTGGCCATTTTAACAAAGGCTTGCAAACTTAATTAGTTGCTAGCCCGACAAGTCAGTGTCATTTTCAGAAATGATTTTGTAGGGGTTTGCATAATCTATGAAGTTCCTCATTGCCGACCACATAGCTACTACGGAAAACATGCATGTCTCTGAAAAATTGTAAATTGGATAAATAAGTGTTAAGCCAAGTTAACTTGAAGGTTAGTAGGTGTTTGACCGAGTTTCTGAACCTACTGCATTACTATATATTGAGATTAACCACATAGCTCTAACTAAGTGCTCTAAATAGGGTTTCTTGGATTAACATGAAGCTCTAACGGGAACAAATTGCATCATTAAATGACGTGGATTTTGCTTACAATGAGTATTTATCAATGTAACTTATAAAGCTTTATAAGTTAATATTTTATACATGCATGGCAGGGATGGATTTGTGTGGAGGAGCTGTGCAACTCAAACAAATGGCTATGCACAGTGATGTGGTGCCTATCGATGGCACTGTGAGCCAACTGGTGTGGAAGCAACTAGTTAGGGCAGAAGCACTTTAACACACATATATATATATATATATATATATATATATATATATATATATATATATATATATATATATATCTTGGTTTTTATAGCTTTTCTTATTTCTGTAGATTCGGAATTTGATAAAAGGGTGTTTTTACCGTGAGACTAATCTCATGAAGAGATAGAATCACTTAAACAATAATGTTGTAGAAGCAATTGTTGTTTGCAGTTGGCTCACACATCTTCAAGAATAATGTTGCTCTAAATATTTTGTTAAAGACATTTTTAGTGAATTAATATAGGAAATATATTTATTTATTACTCTTTCTAATTTTTTATAAGAACCAAATTAAAATTTTAATTTAATCCTTTTAATAAGGGTCAATTTAAAATGTTTTTTGCCTTACTTATCTTGTACAGAGAGTATATAGGTTTTGCTAAAAAGTGATATGATTTTTTGTATTGAAAATCACATAGGAACACATACAAAATTCACAAAATAATGCATTGAGGAATAACGGAAAATTCGATCTCATAGAGTTCAATTCCCGTTCTCAACCCATGATCAATAGGAACTCGAAGTTATATATATATATATATATATATATATATATATATATATATATATATATATATATATTTATTTATTTTTTTTTTTTTTTT
>Ga0209700_105038_pt1 | contig 22912 bp, 9 predicted proteins | sample SiratroredBW_FD_187528 | JGI IMG/M metagenome (GOLD analysis project Ga0209700, IMG submission 187528) | Root nodule microbial communities of legume samples collected from California, USA - Siratro red BW (SPAdes) (version 2) | ecosystem: Host-associated > Plants > Roots > Nodule | place: USA... | reverse complement strand
ATGCCATGGTCAGCGCTAAGGAGATGTGGGATACACTTGCTCTCACATATGAAGGTTCAAAAGAGGTAAAAAGAAATAAATTGACTATGCTTAAACGTCAATATGAAATGTTTGCTATTGAAGATCATGAATCTATACAATCTATGGTTTCTTGTTTGCAAGTTATCCTAAACAGCCTAAGGTCCTTAGGGTCAACTGTTAGTCAATATGAAATCAATGATAAAATTCTCAGAATTTTACCTAAGGTTCAAAAGAGGTAAAAAGAAATAAATTGACTATGCTTAAACGTCAATATGAAATGTTTGCTATTGAAGATCATTAATCTATACAATCTATGGTTTCTTGTTTGCAAGTTATCCTAAACAGCCTAAGGTCCTTAGGGTCAACTGTTAGTCAATATGAAATCAATGATAAAATTCTCATAATTTTACCTGCTAAATGGAAAGCTCAAGAAACTGCTCTCAGAACCTCTAAAGATCTTGAGGCCATGCCCCTGGAAGAATTGGTAGGTATTCTTACTATATATGAGCAAGTCATACAAAATGATGCAGGTTCAACAAAAGGGAAGGTTTTGGCTTTGAAATCATCTCAGAAAAATGTAAAGAAAAAGGTACCACCTAAAGCTTATGAAGATATAGACAATACATCAGATGATACATATTCTGATGATGAGATCTCCACCCTCACCAACAAGATCAAAAGATTGTTAAGAAAGAAAGAGAGCAAGAGAAAGGAAAGAAGGTTCAGGACTAAAGATGACAAGGAGCAAAATGAAAGGATAATCTACTATGGCTGCAAGAAGCCAGGACACTTAAAATTTGAATGTCCTGATCAGGTTGAAGAAAAAGAGGAGAAAGAAAAGAAGAAGAAATTTTACAAAAAGAAAAAAAGTTTTATGTCAACCTGGGAGGATTTGGATTCGTCCAGTTCTGATTCTGAAGATGAGGCAAACATAGGTCTCATGATTGATATGGCAGATAACTCTATGTCAAAGGACTCAAATAATGAGGTAGATTTTACTGATATTGATAGTTTACGTTTAACTTATCAAGAAGCAATATCTAATAATGGTATGATTGCATCTGCATATAAAACCATGAAAAGAAAATATAAAAATGCCTGCAAAGAATTTGAATTAATACAACAAGAGAAAGCTAGTCTAAATGATATTTCTCTCCAAAACATAGAACTTCTCCAAGAAAAAGAAAGATTGTGTAATGAAAATAGGAACCTTAAAAGGGACCTTGCAGTTCAGAACACAAATCTCAAAAACTTGGAAAAAGAACTTGTGTTAATTAGAGAAAAATTAGGAAAAAGGCCTATTGAATCAAATGAGACAAACATTGATGATATAATTACTGAAAATATCACTCTTAGAAAAGTTTTATCTCATTCACATACAAATGAAAAATCTCTTGACATGTTGATAAAAAGTTCTAGGAAGTCTCATGATAAGAAAGGAATAGGTTGTGATCAAAATAATACATCATCTAGTTCTTCCATTGTACATCCTATTTCTGCAGGAACCTTCAAGAATACATCTTGAGGGAAAACTAACATGAAAGGACCCAAAACTATGTGGGTACCAAAAGAGAAAATTATTCCTCTTGCAGATATATTACATCCAAACAAGAAGACTAAAATATTGGAATTGGAAAAATAGATGCTCACTAATCATAAAGATAAAAAAGTCTACATTCTCAGAATTGAGAGACAAGAGACAAAAAACGAGATTCGTTAGAATTGGTCAAATAAGGATGAGACGTTCACATTTTACTAACAAAGATTCATATGAGATTAGACGGTTTGTCCCGTCTACAAGATAAGTATTTCTTTTTGCTTGCATTTGTTACTCTAAATCTTTTACACATTAGACGGTTTAATTAAGTTTACATATATTTGATGATATGGGACGGTCTAAGCAAGATGTCATGTTTTTTTCTTTTACAATTGTTTTAAATTTGATTTACACTCAATTGATTTCTTCAAATTTGTTTTATTTATAACGTAAAAAAAAAGTGTGTGTTTTTAGCATATTGAAATTAAACATCATTTTATAAGAGATCATGTTCAAAAGGGTACCATTGATTTGCAATTGGTCTCATTTGATGAACAATTAGCAAATATTTTTATAAAATCCTTGTTGAAGAACGTTTTAAATATTGAAGAGAAATTTGGGATATGATCTTAATTTAATGATGGAAAATATCAATTGGCTTAAACTCATTGCATTAAATATTTTCATTTGCATCTATATTTGTTACTTTTATTGCATAATTCTTTTAAATCATATTTTCTTGATGCATTTATAAAATTATACTTTCAAAAGTTGGTGCAAATTTTTCTTAATTAATTCATGCTATGCACTTTCTAATTTTAAGAGTCTGAGCTGCAATTTCCCTTTACCAAATTTACACACCTAGAAAATTTCAATTGATTTGCCTTTCTAACCCAAGTTGTTGTGTTACTCAAGCCAGAAATTCACATCAGATGAGCTCCCCAAAAATATGAAAGAATTTTGTTCCCTCACCTGTTAATGATTTAAGTCATCCCTATTATCCAAGAGATTGAAGTCATCCCTATTATCCAAAATTCTCTATCCCTAACACATGACCACTTAGAATCTTTATCAGCATCTCCCTGTAGCAGTGAGAATTTTTTTTTTTAAATTAAATCCTTTTTGTGATGACAAAAAGGGGGAGAAAGAGAAAGTATGACAAATAATTAAGAGAAAAGATTAAATCTGTTTTTGCAAATACTTTGAATACTCTTGGATTTATTTTACAATTATATTTTAATGCAGTTATGCATTTGCATATTTTTCATCAAATAAAATCTTCCGTTGTTTAATCTCTTGATATTATTGAAATTATTTGTTCTTAAGGCTTGTAGTTTTGTCATCATAAAAAAGGAGAAGATGGTTGAACATTAGACAGTCCAAGGTCCCTTTAGAGAATCAAATCATTTAATAAAGTTTTGATGATAACAAAACTGAAGTATACATTTATATTTGATGACTTATATACATTGCGTAGTTAACATTATTATTATTATTAAAGCAGGAGACACATGGTCCATAAAGAGATAAGTTTTCTTACTATTTACTTTTATGTGTTATTGATTTGATTTAAATTGATTTTATATCATATTGTGCTTTAATGTTCAAATTTGTTCATAACCGAAAATATTCAAATTATTATGAAGCATTTAATTGTGATTAATTGATTTTATATCATAATGTGCATTAACGTTCAAATCTGTTCATAATAGAAATTATTCAAATTATTGATGAGTATCCCAGATATAATTTCTCTATGTTATAATAAATTATTTCTGATACAGACTTAATCAAGTTTAATACAGTATGAAAATTAGAGAAGTATTTCCAGTTTGAGCTCCATACATCAGAAAGTCAAGATTGCTCTGTTCAAGCATCCTAATGGCTAGTTTCTAAAAAGCTACATATAGAGGAGCAAGTTCAAGTTGAAGAATATACAAGAAGAAACAAAAAGAGAAATATATCATATAATACATTGAAGAAAATATACTGAGTGTTTATTATCAATCTGCTATAGAGAGCATATAGAGTTTTGGGTTGTTTGAAACCATTGTGTAATTCTTCACTATTGTGAAGTAAACCCTTGTGAGCTTTCATTGTTCTTTCCTTTGAGAGTGTTTCTTTAATTCTTGAGTGGTCTTGATCCTAGAGGGAGATTGGGACTGGTATAACCTGGAGAGGTTTGTGTACTCATGATAACCTGGAGAGGTTTGTGTACTCGTTGTAACCTGGAGAGGTTTGTGTACTCGTTGTAACTATTTTGCTAAATAGTGGAACCTCTTAAACAGTTTGTTTAAGGGAGAACTGGACGTAGCCCAAGAGATTAGGTTGAACCAATATAAAACTGCTTTATATGTGCTTATATATTTGGTTGGTGATTTCTATTTATAGCGAATTGAGTTCAGGCTCCATTCAACCCCCCTTCTGGAGCCAGTTGTTCCTACAAGTAAGAATTATGTCAAATATTGTACTAATCCAACAATATTGTGTAGTAAAAAATCAATATAAGCATGTTCAACCAAACACTATTATGTTGTAATTTAAGTGGTAGTGGAAGATTTCTGATTTTGAAGCTATTGCATTCTAATCACATATGTTTGGGATAGGACACACTATAGGTGATGGGTTCAAAATAGATGATGAAGGAAAAAGAAAAAATACAAAGAAAAAATAAACTAAGATAAAGACTCCCCATGGGCTCAACATCATACACAAAAATTAGTTATAACCATATGTGTTTATTGTGTCTTATAAATAATATTGGGGGCACAAATTTAGCTAATAGAAATGTTAGCTTATTCCATAAAAGACATGTTTCTTACTAATCTCAACCTTGTAATGCAGTTTTCGAATTTTCTATGAGTTACTTTTATATTCCATCTACAAATGTCAATCGAATTTCTATACATAATATGATAAAATAGAAAATATATAGAAAGATAAAGTGATTCACAAACTTTAAATTTCTAGAGAGTAAATATTTTGCAAGACATTGCACTTAGGGATGTGAGCAGTGTGAATTGTACAATGGGACCATAAAGTAGGAAACTTTCAAACATAAGAAATTGAAATGTGGAAGAGTCAAAGGGTCAAAAAAAATTTACTGGCAGCAAACTCAATGAACTGTACTATATATACATTCATCCACAACATCATGAATTTCCATATATCAATAATAGTGAATCATATATGTATTTTTCTTTAATTTTGGTTGAAAAAATGTTGTTTAAAAAATCAATTTTATTACAATTTGAATCTAAAGAACACCCTTTTTCTTTTGTTTGGACATTTATCATATTTTCCAATAATTATATTTACAATGGATAAGACTACCATAAGATAATATCTTAATCTTTATTCCTACATATAAAGGCTTTGAAATGAGGTGTGTGTGTGTGTTACCAAACTTCATTTATGGCTAACTTGCAATAAGGATAATATTAAAGTGGATCATGGATGGTACTTGAAGTTAATTGTCAAGTTTGTTTGACTATAGTTTATAGGGACCAAAAAAGAAGTTACTTTCTTTACTGATGTAAGACAAAACATACTTATTTGATTTTTCTCCAGTCAATGAATCAATACAAGACTCTTACCAACCCTATCTCAATGGTGAAATGTCTAGAGTGCATATAAGAATATGATTTTGTTGCATCTCAATACCCAGACCCACAACTACTGCATAATTGTGTAAGATATTATAACAAATATTGCCTAATGGCTCCAAGGTTTGTACATGATCTTTCTTTCACTTCATTTGTAGCAAAAGAAGAGAGCTTTTGACTAAACAATTAGTAAAAAGATCTGAAAACCTAAATAAATGTAAAGCACTATGTTCAGTTACACTTTATTTATTCTGAGTACAAAATCCTATATTTTTCTAATTGTTATATTTACTTTATCTCGATGATTTGTATTTAACAAAAAAGAAACAAAACATTGTACATAATTCCATTTCAGAAGGGGCAAAATTGAATATAGAACTCATAAAAGTCTAAACAACGCACAAGACAAACATTAAAAGGTGAGTGACATAGTAAAAGGGAAGCTCACAAGCTTACTCGATGACCATCCAAAATTAGTAAAAGAAAATGAAAATGCAACAAGCAGAGTAATATAACTAAGCTATAATTTGAAAAAGGTTAACAACTTAGAATCAAACTTTAATGTAATTCAGAGTAATGAAACGAAGTTATAATTCGAAAATGGTTAACAACTTAGAAGTAGACTTCAACGTGATTATCTGGTACAATAACCCTTTTATTTTCACCTTCTCCTAACAAAATCTCAAAATTGAAGAACAACTAAACCTAGATCCATTATACGCTTAATCACACATAATCACATTTCAAATCTTCAGTGAAAACAAAAAAAAAATCACTTAATGACAAAAGGATATCATTTCATATAGGATTTCAATGATGGTAAAACTATAATGGACAAAGAAAAACAAAAAATGTTTGAATCATATGAAATAATGTTTAGCTTTCACGATAGAGTTTCAATTACAACTCTGAATGTCTCATTCGCAATCAACATTTTAGTCCTCTTATTCTTCACCTCGCCACTGGTTCAAGGTGCGACAACAAAGCTAGCAAATAACTATTGGCTCACAAACAAGGATGCAAAGTCTTTCTCAACCACTGGTTCACTATTTCATTTAGTGTTAGGGTATGACTTGATTGGGAATTTTGTCACATTTATAAATGAGGCTTGGGTTAAGGATTGAGATTCAGGTGTTATAAAATTTCCCCTTTTATTTTTAAATTAGAAAAAGGATACATTTTTATTATTTTAGATCACACTTTTTTAATGTGGTCTATATTTTGTAAAGGCCACACTAAAAAATTACGGCTTAAATGACCACGACTTGAAAAATGTGTCATATAGTAATTCATAAACCACATTTGTAAAAGTGTGGCACTTTTCACCTTTAGGCCATACTATACTTATTTGGTTGTAGCCAACTTAAGTATTGCCTAAAGTAATAAATATTGTAGTGTATTGATTTTTATATTAGCCACTTTGGGTTAGTCAAAAATTTTGCTAATGCAAAATTGAAGAAACCTTAGCGCCCCGATTGAAATCGCTGCGCAGCGCGCGTGAACGACTAGCCCTGCGAAGCGCCACCCCGTCATTGGCCTCTTGGAAAGGGAAATCTCTTAGCATGATGGAGAGAATGGAGCTTATTAACTCTGTGATTTATGGTTCTTTATCTTACAACTTTCAGGTTTATAAGTGGTCCTCCAACCTTCTTAAGCTTGTTGATAAATGGGTTAGAAACGTTATCTGGACAGGTGATATTAATAAACAGGGCTTTGTGACTGTTAATTGGGGTACAATTTGTAAATCTAAGGGTGGGCTTCAAGTTGTTAATTTTCAACTTAAAAATAAAGCTTATCTTCTAAGGCTTGCTTGGGACTTTGCTTATAATTATCGCCCTTGGACTTCTTTAATGAAGGCTCGATTTCTTAAAAATAAATATCAGAGAGTTGGGTCCTTCTTTTCTTCCTCCATCTGGCCTGGAATTAATGATTGGTATGATGTCATTTTAGAGCACACTTTTTGAATTGTTGGGAGAGGTGATAATATTAATTTCTGGAATGATCTCTGGTGCACTAAGAAATGCATCTCTCTACTTGCAGGTGTTCCTTATGCCGAAAGGATTAATTTGAAAGCTATTGTGGCTCAAGGATGGAAGGAAAGTGGTTCTTAGGACCTCTCTCCTTCTTTTTTAAATATTCAAGCTCTACATAATTTATGTTATATTTCTCTGACCTCTTGGGAAGATACTCCTAATTGGATGCTATAAGATTATGGTTCTCTAACCCAAAAGGCGGTCAAAATTTTTTTTAAGGATTCTAATCTTACTTGTCAATGGGGTAAACTCATTTGGACTAGCTTTATTCCTCCTGCGAAGACTTTAGTGTTTTGGAAAGTTTTACACCAAAGGTTACCTGTAGGCAAAGATATTCAAATTAGAGGTCTTTCTTTGTGTTCTATGTGCTCTTTGTGAAGGAAACAGAAAGAATCTCTTTTTCATCTTTTCTTTGATTGCTCTATAACCTCCCAGATTTGGAATTAGACCAAACAAGTTTTTCCTGAGTTTTCTCCTCTTTCTATTAATGATAGTATTGATTTCTTAATGCTTGTAGGGAGTCCCTTAGTTAATCTTGTTAGGTTGACAACTATTACTTACTATATTTGGATGATATGGAGGATGAGAAACCATGTTGGGTTTCAAGAAAAAATATCTATCTACTTGACTATCGAGACTGTTAAAGGTTTCATTAAAATAACTGGTAATTCTTTTAGGAAACACATGTGCAATGACATTGTTGACTTCTCTTGTTTAATTTTTTTTTATATCACCATGCGTTGTCAGAAAGAGACCTCTCCTATTCAGATTATTTGGGAATTCTCTCATGTCAATTGGGTGAAGGACAACATCGATGGTGTTGCTAGAGGGTGTCCAGGTTTTGCAGCATGTGCAGGCATTTTTCGTAGTAGCAGGGGTGAATGTATAGGTAGTTTCTCCTCTTTCCTTGGGGTACAAAAGTCTTTATATGCCGAGGTTATAGGAGCCATTTTGGTTATTGAGCTTGCTTGGAGAAAAGGCTTCAGACGTATTTGGCTTGAGTGTGACTCTTCCCTACTTTGTCAAGCATTTAGTTAGTTTAATCTCATTCCTTGGTCTTTGAGAGGGAGATGGAGAAAGTGTATAAAGATATGTAAAGAAATTGAATTCAAAGTTTCTAATATCTCCCGTGAGGGAAACCATTATGCTGACAAGTTGGCTTCGCTAGGTCTCGAGAATGAGTTAGATTTTAAACAATATGATGTTTTACCTGCTATTATTAAATTAGACCTTTTTTTCATAATAGATATCAACTCCCTATGTTTTGTTTTGCTTAGCTTGGTTTGAAAGTGTTTGTCATCTTTTATTGCCATGGGTTTGGCCTAGTTGCCCCATGGTTTTGTATCTTTTTTTTTCCTATTAATTATATATTTCATGTCATGACATAGGATTATTGATCTTTGAGATGTCAGCCTAGCTGAGATGTCAAAGTTCATAGTGACGTCTACAATGAATTTTATATAGAAAAAGGGTGTTGAAGGAGATAATGAATAAGCATTTTGGATAGTATTTTCAAAAGTTGTTTTACCTTGAGGGTTTATAACTATAAAGGAGGTTCCATTTGTATTAAGTTTATTACATAAAAATTGGCTACACTTAATAAAATGTTGTAAATATTATATGATTGTAACACTCTTAGTAGAAATTTTCAAACTTACTAATTCCAAAAGAGTGAAACATTTATTTTTCTTTAATTTGTTGATATCCTATACATTAATGAAGGAGAAGTTGTTAATCTTGAAATTACATGACCATTTTTGTTGTTAAAAAGTATGCTTAGTTATGTTTCAAGTCCCTCTAAATTTATTTTCAATTGAGTTTTTATTATTTTTTTGTCTATTGAGTATTCAAAAATTTTATATTTTTTTAATGGAGTCTTTAGCATTTAATTTTTTCAATAATTGGGTGATGTGGTTGTTATCTTATCATGTCATCTTGCTTACTAATATTCACTTATTAACAAATGTAGGATTTTATAGTTAATATAAAATGTATTGTAATTAATATAAAACGATAAGTGATTTTTATTGTTTTAATTAAAAACGTGTTGGATAATAAGATTATCATACTTCCAATAACTTCTATGTCATCACTTACATCTATCAAGGAACTGTTGTCATCACCACTATTGATATAGGTGATGACGGTCCCTTGTTATCCAACATGTTTTTAATTAAAATAATAAAATTATTATTTTTTATTTTACAATAATAGCACTATGTTTTCTATTAACCATAAAATCTCATATTTTTGTTTAACACATAGAAACAAGTAATTAAGATGATGTGGTAAGATAATAGTCACGTCATCCTATTAACGAAAAAAATAAACAACATAGACTCAATTGGAAAATATAAAATTTCTAAGCATAGACTAAAAAAAAAACTATGAAAACTTAATTAAAAATATTCAAATTTATAAGAGCCTTAAAACTTAATTAAACCTAAAAAGTAATTGATAAAGTTAATGAAAATATGTAAATTTATTTATATAAAATTTTGTATGATTTAATTAGGGTATATCTATTCATCTAAATTGTAGATATTAAGATTATCACTTTTTTAAAAAACTCAAATTGTATTTATTAAAGTTAGAATAAGTTTATAATTTTATCTTTCACCAAAATAGTGTGTTACTACATAAACTATAACATGTAACATAATTTTAACATTGACAATCAAATGGTAACTATTTTCATGATATGCAATTTGTGTTAGGAGAATGCAATTTTCCGTGATTAAATATTAATTTAATAGGATGAGAATGATTATATGAAGACGGAATGAACTCCTATGTTTTAGCACAAGGCATACGATAATGCCCTAAACAGGATTCTATAAGCTAAGAACAAAGAGTTTGTTTCTCCTTTTTCTCACTATTCTTAGGAGAAACAATTTAGAATTCATTAATTTTGTCCATTTTGGAGGCAACTGTCTGAAACTACGAAACAGTGTAACAAACTTTAGAATATGAATGGTTTCTACACTTCCCTATTAATCTCATATTGCTGCGCTTTAGGTTAGTATATCACCAATAATTGGTGGTACCCAACCCCACCTTCTTTGGCCCACCATGCCATTCATTAATCATACTAATCATATTAAGATAAGAGAACTAGGATTATATATATTTATATATAGTCCCTTGTTACAGTAAAGTCCACAAAGATAATCAAAAGCTACCTTCATGTGACATCACTGTGCTCTCATCTCAGACTCCACATTTCTTCATTCAATGCCAATCAATGTGCCAACGCGTGCAATGAGGCATAGCTATAGGGGTTTAATTTAACTACTCTAAAAGAAAACGTTCCTTTTAATGAAAAATTATAGTTATATTTGATATATCATAAAACTGTTAAATGGGGGTTTATGTGTTTGTCTTAAGGTAGATATTAGCAAAACTTGAATACCAATTATTGTATCTAGACGTCATTAGTTGGATACGATATATGGCTTTTAAAAGAGGTAAAATATTTATTCGACAATTATTAATGTATTTTCTTACTTAAATATGATTTTTATACTTTGAAATATACGCTCTCTTTGTACTGCTTTGCAACAAAGCATGTTGTTCTCACAAAACGTCACCTGTTTGGGGTTTGTGAGGACTGTGGAGAATGCTTCCATTTTCGCTTTTGCGGTTGAGTTTCGTTGTTCAAAAGTCAAACAGTTTTAAGAGCAAGATAAATAAAGGGTCTCTCAAGCCTTCTATTCCAATCCAAACACCCTCTATGTTGTTATTTTATCACATACCAATATAATAATAATTATCAACAAAGCATGCTCGAGCAAAGGAGGGGTCCACACGTTTTCTTTATTTTATAATTTTCCATTTTTTATTTTAACCGAAATAATTCCAAACGCGAATTAGTAATGTAAAATGGAACTCTATATTGAATAAAAAAAGTGCGTTTAGCGGAATTTATTCCGTATCGAGTGGTGGGGTTTGATTATTGTCTCGCGAAATTCGGAGGGCATGTGGCGGAATCAGCCACGGCCAAACATTAGAGGGCGCGTTTACCCATTTTAACTCTAACACCTCACTACCCTTTTAAGATTTGGACAAGCTTAATTAAATAAAAAATTGGATAATAAATTAAGATGAACTATAATCATCCTTTTAGAAAATGATTTTCCAGCTCAACCCCACATTCGTTTCTGATAATGTCAACACGTGTCAAGTGGGTGTAGATTTTAACGAACTTGGATATATAAAAATAATCACAAATAGTTTATGAAAAATGTTTAAAAAATTGTAGCATGTAACGTTATGAATTAATAAATCTTAGAGGTAGTCATTAGTCAGTTAATCTGGTTGGGTTTTGCATAAACAAATTAGCAACACGCATTCATTCAACGAAGAGGAGGTGGTGGTGTTGGATTGGAACAGTGATTCTAACCAAAAAAACAACCTAGTTTTCATATTTTTCAATGTCGGCGCCGGAATGTTTCACTTTTTCACCCTTGGATCTCGTTATTGAGACGCGTTAACCTTAATTTTATTTTTTTCTTTTTTTGCCCCTTTATAATTGATTTACGACGGCAGCAACGGCTCACCAAAGCCAAATTACGAAAGGACTAATCATGTTGACCTTTTCCACGGTTAAAGATGATTTTAATTAGCCTTAATCACCTTCTTAAATTCCTCTAAAAGTGAGGCTTTCAAGAGAGTTAATATCTCTTTATTAACATTAATGGTACATGCTTAGTTTAGAGTAGAGGGTCTACTAAAATGGCTATTTGTCAGCATGCTTTTTGTTCCATGCCCTCCATATATTGACCATTTTATTATTATCTCACAAATTTGGCTTAGAAGTTTCAAGGAAGTTGCAGAGATGGTATCAATATTCAGCCCATTTGTTTAGTGGCTAGTCCATCCTACTCGTGTATACACGACAAGTGGTGAAATTAAATATTTTTTTGATGATAATGACTTATATTCATTGTTTTCATCCAAACCAACAAAATCAGCTATCGGTGCTTAAGATTATTAAAACATGTATTTGATTTTATTTTTAGAGTAAGACAAATTCATTAATTCTTCCCTCGAATTTACATCTTAATTTAAAGCCTAGCTACTTGTGACTTCTGATGTCAAAAGGGCAAATATTTTTATACCTTATTTAAAAAATCAAATTACAAAATATTCCAATATTTACCTTCTTTTGAAACCTGTTCATACTCTAATCTTCCTAATGTTAGAAGCAGTTGTTGATTCTTAATTTTATTTTACTGGTGATAAGATAACAGTTGTAAAGATAGTTTTTTTTTCTAATGAAGAAAAAAAAGTCTCCACCTTATACAAATCAACACAAAATTACTAATAACAAAATCAACACAAAGTTTAGAGGATAGACTATGTACACATTGCCGGGTAAGAATGGAACATGTTAGAAAGCTCTTGGAAAATTCACAATCATTTATTACTGCTTCATTTTTTTGACTTATTGGTGTGAAACTGTGAAAGCCTTTGGATTCTTCCCATCAGGCACTGCTTTCTAAATTCTACTTCAAATGCCTGGGGAATTAATTGTTGCCATCATTCCAATATAATTAAAAATATCTCACACTAATTAGTAATAAATTAAAGCTAGCCAATCATATTAGCATTAGATATGATTTATTTATTGGTATAAATTTCAATGAGGTTAGGAACTGATGCAAATGTGTACAGTAATATTATATGAAGCAGCTGAGCCAAGCTAGCCACCAACTGAAACAACCACTTCCCACCTAAAGCTGCTAGTATTTGTAGACAAAATGGAAATTTAAGTAGCAGTAGCAGAAGTAGCAACATCTGTTTTCAATAGCACACATAGTGGGAAGCAAAAGGGACATGAAGAAGAACATTTTTTTTTTCATTTTTTTTTTCAACTTTCTCCCACAGTTCCACAGATTTGAAGAGAGAGGGGCTAATGGATGATGCAAACAGGTAATGAAAATCTGCAAAAGTTAGGTTGAAGCTAGCGGATAAAGTTGTTTTTATTTCATTATTTTTAATAATATGAAAAAGTGGGGGAGCCTATAGGAACTGGGGCCCACAAGCTTTGAAAGCACCTTTTTTACCATTTCTTTTTCTCACTCACATTCGTTTTCAAAGGGGTAGATATAGCGAAGAAACCACCGGGATAGGACATACGTCATATATATACCAATAAAATACACGTATTTTGAAAACAAGACCATAGGAGAAAAAAAAAAACAAAGAAAAAACAAAACACCAATTGTAGGCTTCCTCGGCAAGTGCCTTGCACACCACGGATCTTCCAGCGTGTGAGGTGTAGCTGTACACGCTCCTCTATTTAAACACACCATCTTCCCTTCGTCATACTTTCTTAATACCTCTCTTCCATTAATTTCTTCTTCTTTGAATTCATTCTTCATTCTCTTTTCTCTCCTTCTCTTCTGATACTCGTATAGCTTTCTTCTTTTGTTTCTTCTTTTGCTAGCTTGAAAGTACAAAAGGGTTTTGTTTTGTGGTATTTATATTCAACATACATATAGTATTTGAGTAGTTCCTACCCATATATTTGATTTTATGGAAGAGCCTATTGTGTTGAACAAAGGTGAGGAGCCTCTAGATTTGCCTCCAGGTTTCAGGTTTCACCCTACAGATGAGGAGATAATCACTCATTATCTCACTGAGAAGGTGAAGGATAGTAGTTTCAGTGCAATTGCTATTGGAGAGGCTGATTTGAATAAGTGCGAACCTTGGGATTTACCCAGTAAGTTAATTGTTTTGTGAGTTTGGCTTCTGTTTTAATTTGGTTGTTGTTTTGAAGTTTGATGAAATTGCTTTGAATGTTTTGCAGAGAAAGCCAAGATAGGGGAGAAAGAGTGGTACTTCTTCTGCCAAAAGGATAGGAAGTATCCAACTGGCATGAGAACCAATAGAGCAACAGAATCTGGGTACTGGAAGGCCACTGGAAAAGATAAGGAGATTTACAAAGGGAAAGGCAACCTTGTTGGGATGAAGAAGACCCTTGTCTTCTATAGAGGGAGAGCTCCAAAGGGTGAGAAGACCAATTGGGTCATGCATGAATTCAGATTGGAGGGCAAATTTGCAAGTTACAATCTTCCCAAGGCAGCAAAGGTATGAAAAGTGAACCTTTTCCTTTTACAAAAGAATGATGATGGTTTAACATTAAGGTGGAAGAGAGAAAAAAAAGTGGATGTCAAAGAATTATTTTTGTTTAGAAAAGTGTCTTTTCTGTGTTAGTTTGGGAGTTTCTTTCATGTATTTCCTTTATTCATATAGCTTTAGTTTTATTAGTTGTCTCAACAAAGCTAACAGTTTTCTGTTTATTTTTTCTTTTTTTCCCTTTGGGTGATGCTATTATTGCAGGACGAATGGGTTGTCTCAAGGGTTTTTCACAAGAACACTGATGTCAAAAAGTCCTCAATTCCTGGCCTTCTGAGGATAAACTCTATTGGGGATGATTTTCTTGACTATTCTTCACTCCCACCTCTCATGGATCCTCCTCACGGCAACACCAACACAACTAACCCACTTTCATCAACAAAATCACAATCAGAGGGTTATTATCTTCCCAGTTTCTCCATCAACAACCACCACCAGCTTCTCATCAAGCCAGAAGACCATCACAGAAGCTACGAGATGCCCACAATCAGTTACACCTCCAACCAAGCCAATCTCAACACCAACGTCAACCCAATTGGAAACAACACACTCTCACAACCCTCAAACATGTTCTCTGATTACTACGTGCACCAAAACAGGATCAGAAGTTCCGTCATGCCAAGTATTGAAGGCTCGGGTTTCGGTAGCAACAACAGCAACATTAGCAACCACGATCAAGCTATCCTTAGAGCATTCGCAGCCAAGAACAACGAGCACTTGGGTGGAATACTGGAGAAACAGTGCAAGATGGAGCAATTCTCCTCTAACCACTCACAAGACACAGGCTTAAGCAACGACAGAAACACCGAAACATCCTCGGTGGTTTCGAAGCAGGACAACATGGGAAGAAACCGGGCATTGTACGAGGATCTTGAAGGTCCTTCTTCAGTTGCACCTCTCTCAGATTTAGAATGCCTGCAGTGGGATGACTACTGAAGAAGATAAGAGAATTACACAAAGCAAGTTTGCAGATCAAAGGGTTTTTCATTTGGGATCATCAGCATCGTGCATAGTAATTAATCATCACATACATTTTCTTCTTTCTTTTTTTATTTTGGTTTTGAAACAGTCCTCTACATACTGATTTCGTCATCATAAACGTGATCATACACACTACTAGACATGATATATAGGAAAGTTCTTGGGTACACATACACTGTATAGATTTATGATATCCAGGCCTTTTCGGTGTTAGTTTTTGTATTCATAGGTTTTATCGAGGGGAAGGACTTGATGAATCGTGTACATCTATATTCTTTTGTTATATTAGTGGCTTTGTTTTTTTCATTCTTTTCTTTCCATTTTTTAGCTTTTTGTCATATATTCCAAGTTCAACTCGTCGCTTCTGTACACAAACAAATCACAATCCTCTTTGTGTTAAATCTGCTTGAAAAATTCTTCCCATTTCTGCTTCTAGATATTTCCAACTCTAGATTATTTAGCACTCCTTATAAATTACCCTTTGATTTCTTCTCCTGCATAATATATTTTTATACGCTGTCGAATATGTATTTGTGAACTGTGACACCCCACCAACAGTGAGGAGCATTAATTCCTAAGAAAATTGTGCATTTTCTTTTCTCTTTTGCCAACCTGTGAATTTAAAGCTTCCATTCTCCTAGCTAGCTAGTGCCTACCTGTAAGATATATACGACTGCTGTTTCCTTTCAAAATTTCATGAACACCGCAAGTTATGGTGCCTTTCATCTCGTCCAAAATTTTAGTCTCGTGACCAAATTATTACTGAATTGAAAATCATAAGTATGAGGCTAGCACAATCTCAACATATATTTAAGATATTTTTTATCATAGTAAGCTTGTGATAAATAAATAAATTGTTTTTGAGGGTATTGATGAAACTTAACTAAATTTGGTTAATAAATGTAAATGGAGTAATGAATATGATATACTGTAATCTGAGTGAGCATCGATTAGTCCAGCATGTGATGTGAATAATTCCACGAAACTGCGCATAAGATGCCTCATGTGGAAGAGCATTTTCAAAATACTGTCATGTGTTGCCCAGACGAAAGAGGAAAATGAAAGGAGAGAAAAAATTTAGAAATTTAAATTGCAGATAGAATATAAAGAAACAAAATACTATTTTGCTTTTTATTTTCTTTAATCTACACGGATAAGCCATTAATAAAGCAAATATATCTTTGTGGTTTACACGTTTTATTAGAATATTTAATTTTTTTAAAAGTATTTATTATTCTTTTTCAAACTCTTTATACCAAATTAACCTTATTAAATTGTTAAAAGAAATTAAATTCAACATGTTAAGATACAGCTGTAAGAAAAATAGAAGCAGACAAACATGTATATTTGGTTAATTAAAAAATTAACTTTTATTCCTTAAATTTCTTACATTTTCAATCAACAAAAAGTCATAGTAAATATAATTTTAAAAATAATTTTAGAAAAAAGTAACACACTCATTATACGGGTCAATTTGTAATTGAATGTGATTGAAGAAACTTCTATATATTTCTTGTAAATAAAAATTTAGGTGAATCGGTTCAACAAATGAAACTAGATTCAGGATTTTTTAAAGCGAAATATCATATTCAAATAAAATGCACACAAAAATATATAATCATAAGAAAAAACTCTTAAAAAAAATACAAACTAATGATTGACTAAAGTTGGTGGACGAGTTACACCTATAATGTTATTTCCCAAAATACTACTTTTTCCTAAAATATATTGCTATTCATATTTTCTCTTTTCTCACTCAAAACAAACCATAAGAAAAACATATCAGCCATGAATTCTCCCCAATGATAATTACATATTAACTGTTCATGTGACCACAATAGCAGGTCCCTATAGGATTTGAATTTCTGCAGCAACACAATGTCAAATGTCAGAATATATTGACCGGAATTAACCAATTATAAGAGCACTCAGATTTTTAATATACTGTTGCAGAGAAAGGACTGTTAATAATAAAGGATCCAAACATTGTTTATCGATGGCCGTCAGAATCTTTTGCTGAAAGAAATTAACCTACACACACCCCTAAACATGTCATAGGTTTAACAGTGTTCCATCTTTCTTTCTAAACCCTCTCTTACATTGTGCAAATTATTATACATGTGTTGCATGCACACATACCTATATAACAGAATCAACTTTATTAAATATAATAATAACAACATCATACTTTATATGTAGGTTAGGTATCATATTTTGGTATGTTATAGAAACTATATAAGTGCAAACGGGATTAGTTTATGGGTTTGGAAAAAAAAAAAGTTATACATGTTATTCTTTTTTTACCTTTTGTGGTTTGTGTGTGGGGGTGTGTGTTAGGCAAATTAATAATTGAGTGTGAAGGGATAAGATGAAAGGAGGGGGGAACATGAAAGGTAGAAACACATGCATGTGTGAATGTGAGAAGATGAGAGGCAAAAAAAGAGGGATGAGTTTGTAAGCAAAGGCTAAAAAGGGGTAAGAGAAAGATTGATGGAAAGATAAATGATGGGGTTCATAGGAAGCACGGTAGAGGTATCGGTTATTGGAAGAGAAGAAAGGTTTTTCCTTATTGATTCATGTGATGTGAGTTTGGAGTTTTTTCTTTTCTTCTTATGTGATCAATGATGGAGATTATATGTTATGTGCATATTCTTTTCCATTCAAAGCAAAGCGTTCATTGAGGTTTTATGCTTGCGGGGAAGTTAACTGCACTTTTATGGTTGTGGCTTTTGGCTTCTTCCATCTCACAATAATAATAATAATACACTGCTACTTGTTACTTCATCCATCTTCGTGCTTTGTTTCTTCTTTCATGGATTGAAAAGTAAAGCAAAAACGAAAAGGTATAACATATGTGGGAAGCAAAGTGAAAAGGTCGCCAATATTCGTTAATCATAAGGATAAAGAGTAACTTTCTAGCCTTCTTTTTCTAAAAGATGTCCAAATTGCTATCATCCTTAAACATGGAAAAAGAGAAACGACTCATTATGTATATGTGAACAAAAATCTTATTTTCTTTTCATTCTAATTTTAACAGTAAAATCTGGATTTTATCAAGTTTAAGGTTGGAGTTTCCATTATGCACATAGGTTAAGGGTTGGGTTTGTGGATATGGAGACTTTTCCCATAATCAAACTCAATTTCTGTAGTTAAATTTTAAAATTAAACTCAAGTGTTCATACATTACAATGATTGGTTTGACTTTTTAAATAATTACTATATAAATTAATAAACTTCCTATATCTGTGATAGAAAGATAATTTTACATTTTCAATGCATAATATATATTTTTCTCCATTAATGCTATGATTTGATTATTATATTTCTCCCATTTTATGGGTTTTAATGTTTATTTTATTACCAACTAGTTAATATAGAAAGATGCCATATATAAATAAAAGCATGAGTTTTATATATAAAAAAATGGGAGTAAGTGGGATAAAAACAATTCAAGTCAAACCAAAACTTAGTATTTGATATGTTTTATAATTCCTTAGTCCAAATCTAACATCTTGCTTCTCTCATGCCTAACCTTTTATAGAATTTAACTAACCTTTGTATAGGTCTAGTAGTCTTTCTAATTATCTTCTCTGTGAACAACGAAACGAATAAAAAAATTATTACCTTAAAAATAAGCTAGGGCGTGGGCCTATTCTTAAACAAGTCAATAGAGGCCTACAAGCTAACATGTCTATAACAAAAAAAAAATAGTCTTATATATGGGCCAACTGATTTATCATTAAACAAATAAATAGACTTACGAAACAGTTAGAATTACAAAAGCATAATTCATTTTTTTAGTCACTACAACTAGCTCAAATTATAAACACAATATTTTAATTAGCTATTAAAATAAATGCATGATATTATATGTTTAATATTAATATTTTATTGAAAACAATATTACAAATTTAACATCCAAAAACAGTATTTCCAAGTTTAATAAAGCATACTAAACTACATCTTATAGCATATTCCGTATATGAATTTATTACAATACTAAATATATACGAGGCAGAACCAAACGAATAATATATATATATATATATATATATTATTTATTACAAAATTTCTATGTACGTTTTCCGCATCCATTTCTATAGAACTATCTATTTAAATGTCAAAACAGGATCATAATAAAATTAACAGAACACACATAAAACAATGCTGAACTAACTATTTAATTTAAACATATAATAACATTAATATATGAATATACACACATTAAGCTTATCCATATTTATTTATTTATCAAAACAAATATATTAGGATTAACTACTTATAGGTATTAAGTTCATACGTTAACACTTGTCATAATATCTAGTTTGTCTATAACCTTACTCTGGGATACATTTCATTCAAGAAACTTTTATTATAGACTAATTTTTTACATATCTCAATAAAGTATAAATGGTTATTAATCCTTGACTTAATATTAGAAATCAATATTCTTAATCGTTGACTTAATATTAGAAATCTTTATTGACTTTTATCATATGATATCTTCAGTTTATATAACTCAACCTAAGAATTCATCAAAATTTCTTAATTTAATACTCTCATAAAAAATCACTCAATAATACCTCTTTGATTATTGCTTACATAATATGCAAAGTCATCACAATAATATCATCAATCATACTCCTAGCTTAGAACTCAACAATTCAAAATCTTTTCACCTAAAAAAATATGATATAATCATTCATTTAATTAATCACCAATAACTAAAATTATAAAACAAAAAGTATTATAATAAGTGATGCAGGAATGACACTTGAGTTGGAAGGATATTGAGTGACGTCTTATGTAGCTTGAGAGAAAAAGCTCTAACTTGATTGATGACATATATCACTTGAGTGTCACCTAATCAATTGAGCGATATACTTGTAGAAACAATTGACTTCAAAAAGGGGGGTTAAATGCAACTTAAACTCAAATTTTCATTTATTCAAGGTCTTCTCTTATGTATGTCTTGATTAAATGGTTGAAATCATGAATACGTTGCATGTAGTCTATATATGTCATCAAAATCATCCTATTTGATTATGATAATCAATTTTGCAATGAACTATTTTTTTATTTGGTACAACTTAAAAATGCATAAAAAAACATTTCTCTCTTTTTTTTCATCATCAAATTAAAGGAGTGCATAAAAGAAACAATAACAAAAAAACATAAATTGAAATTCATTTAATTGATAAGGAAAGTAGAAGTACATACAAAAATAAATCATCCAAAATACTAACATCCAAATTTTATTTTTCTGTCATTTTAATTTTAGTTTTTACGTTACGTTTTTAATTCTATTTTACAATTTTCATGTAGTTCTTTTATTAGATTATAGCTAATTTAAGTTTCTATATTTTTCTTTTTCATTTATTATGTTCTTTGTTTCCATATTTTAATCAAAACCTTAAAAACCAAAACTCCAACTCAAAACTAGAAAAAAGCTTTAACATTTAACAAAACAAATTATAAAATTCTCAGCAAACAATACTTAATTTTTCCTTGATGCCAATTCTACTAATAAGCAAACATACTCCCTATGAATTACTGACTCTCAATAACATGGTCAATCAATAACCATAATTCGCCCAACAACTTGGTCAAAATCTCTTTGACCACTAGAAGTGATTTTCCTGCGTTCTTTAGTATCAAACTCAACAATGTTCATGCGCTCCAACTGTTGCATAATGTGTTTGGTAGTAACACCACTTCTCTTGAATAAATGTGAAGGCGACTTTCCACTACAAGAAAAAAAACTATTTAGATACAAATTTTCAGCTACCAAATAAAATGATTGTTGATTGTGATCAAAAGAATTATCAAATTAGGTTTAGGTTGCTAAATAACTATAAAATAAAAGTAATGATTGAATTTAGTGACCAATTAAGTCAAGATAATTGGTATCTAATATTAGCTACCAAGGTTTTAGTCACTTATACCATTAGATTCTAAATTGGCATCTAATTAAGTTTTTGAGAGTTTGAGAGTACTTTACTTTTGTTTTGGTTCTTATTTTGAGAAGCTTTTCAAGTGGTAAATCTCCTTGCACTTATTCTTTATTTTTTTAGATTAAAGGTGACATGTTCTTACTCCTTTCCTTATCTTAATCCATTTTTTCTTTTATTTCTTTGTTTGTTCTTGTTTTTACTTTGAAACTAATACTAAACAAATGAGTTTCTCCATGGTTATTATTCTTTCCACCAATAGTTCTTATTTTTTCATGGGATTCTCTTCTCAAACACCACTTGAGTTGATCAAGATCCTTCCAACCTATTAAGATTTACTTAAGTGAATTATTGTAAGTTCAGGCATATGATAACTTCTAACCCCACTTTATTCTAGTTCTATCGAGAAAGGACTATATAGTTCAAGAATACAAAAAAATGGTAGGCAAAAATGAAAAGGCATCTTGAATGATAACAACCCATCAAGCCACAACATTCATAAAATAAAGAGATAAAAGATCTAGAGTCTTTATCATGATTAGGAGCTTACAATTAGTTTGGGCTTGATTGAGCCAGTTTAAGCTTCCAACCATCCTTTTGGGCCCAAGACCATCTTTAAGAAAATCAACTCTATAGGATATAGATCACAGAGTAGAAGACTTCTAATTCACAGAAAACAACAACTAGACTTATAGCCAAGAAAATACAGAAAGATTGAGCTAGCTTTAGTTGACTTCAATAGGAACAAGTCTATCATGGGTCAAACTTTAGTCTATATTTTTGAATAGAGTAGTGTAGGTTATTGTGGGTCTATGTATTGATCCAAATAGTATAGAATAATTGACCATTGTATTTGGGCCAAGTAAATTAGGGTTTTGGATTAATATTTAGGCTTTGAGTAAATCAATATTAAATTAAGGTTAGAGTAGTCTATCTAGGATTTCAATTAGGCTTCTTAAAGTCCAAAAGAAATCCTAGATCGTCCTAACACCAAGAAAAAGACATAAGAAATATGGAGGAGGCATGCAAAGGTGTGAGCTAGCATGAAAAACATGAATGGACATGTGGTCATACTCTCATTCCACATTTTGAGTTCATTTTATATAGAACAAAAATTATAATTAATTACTAATATTTATATTAAAGTTGTAAAAAAATTGTGAACATAAAACATAATTATAAAAATAATTTTTTATTAACTTTATGATGTTGTAATTATATAATAAAAGTATTTAAAATTTGTATTAAATAAAAAATAAAATGACGATAATATATATATATATTTTATAAAATGTTTTGATCTTTATTAATTGGCATAGTTGTAGAAAAAAAAATGCTTTCAATGTTTATGTCATTGACATACTAGTTTAAACACATACACAATATTTTTATAATTTAATAATTATAAATTAATAGTATGTATTTTAAAATCAAATGAAGATGTAAAAAAGTTATAATTAATATTTCATAATCCTTATATGAGACTTGAATTTATAACGGTAATCAGATTTAGTTAACTTTGTATCTCATTATATTATTCACAATATTCATATTTATCTAGCTAGAATATCTTTTCTTTTTTCTCTTTTGTGCTTTTACTGAAATAAATTCTTTGAGAAGGAAAAAAAAAAAAAAAAAAAA
>Ga0209700_105037_pt1 | contig 22915 bp, 11 predicted proteins | sample SiratroredBW_FD_187528 | JGI IMG/M metagenome (GOLD analysis project Ga0209700, IMG submission 187528) | Root nodule microbial communities of legume samples collected from California, USA - Siratro red BW (SPAdes) (version 2) | ecosystem: Host-associated > Plants > Roots > Nodule | place: USA... | reverse complement strand
TTTTTTTTTTTTTTTTTTTCTGTCTGAATTATTTAACATGGCATCAATTTTTAGAATGGCAGCTTCTACTCTCTTTTCCCATTTCCAATAAACAATTAAACATGGAATGGAAATTGGAAAGCTCTTAAAGCTGGTATCTGACTATTTTATTTGCCACTTGTTCACTTTTTTATAAAAAAATATTTCATCTTTAAAATTGTGTCAGTTTGAAGTTGTGTTTTGTGAAGTTGTTAATCTATTGAAATCCTAAGGGGTACTCATGGATGCTGTCAACTATTATATATAAGCAAGGAATCTTTAAAGCAGAAAGTGAAGATGCTAATTTCTTCATAGGTATAGATGGCAGGAAATAAGCTCAAGTTAGAAAATTTAACACCTACCAACATATTTAAAAATCTTTATATGTATAATTTTCTTTTAGATAGGGCTTGTTGCTTTGTGAAGCTTGTGTACACCACCAACAGCTTCTCTAAAAGATGCTATTTTTAATTTTGTGCATACCACTAGTCACTGGACTTTTAAAATATAGTTTTGTTACCTTTTTTTTACTAAAACTCATTTTTTTCAAGACTTAGTTTGATCTCTTCAACAATGGGTTTTTGAAATCCTAATAATTTCTTATTTTGAATAACAATAACTGTGACCTCTTTTTTACTTGTTCTTCAGGACATAAAAACTGTTTAATTAGATTATGAAAATTATAAAATTCAACTATTGTATAAGTTATAAATAATCATATATGTATGGTGAAAATCTTACAAAAAAAGTGAGTATTACGATACGAATAACAAAAAACAACTAGATCACATAAAAAAGTAAGATAGAAAGGAAATTGTAAGGACTAATTTGTTTACTGTAATGTTATCAGCATTAAAGTGGAATTAGATTAAGAAAGATTTTGAATTTGAATATTATAGATGGATTAAAAGATGATGCCATCATTTAAAGTAAATGGTTAGATTTTCATAAAATAAATAATCATAAAAAGTTGGGTATAGATAAGAAAGTTATAAAGAAATCATAATGTTTTTAAAGAAAAAACGGAAACAAACACACGTGGAAGATTAGGTCAAATCCATGCAATAAGATACAAAATCATCCCAAAAAATATCTAAACAAGATGAGAAAAGAGAGATTATATCTATTATGAAAAAAATTAAAATAACGGAAGAAGTCAAATCTATTGTTTCAGTTTGAAAGAAGCAAGTTTATCAACATAATATAGTTATCTTTTCTAAAAATGTATAAAACCTTGAAATCAATTTTGTTGAAATCAATTTTTTTCACAAAAGGATAAACACTTATTTCATGTAAAAGCTTGAAAAACCATAATAGAATCACTCTTCAGCCTAAATGCCCATAATTGACATTATTAGTGTGCTTTATTACCAAAGATAGCACCCATAAGTTCAATAAAAAAGAAGAATATTGAATTCCTAAGAGAAAAAAAACCACCAACAACCTCTTTCATGATTCTTGAAAATACCAGACAACAAGATTAGGTGAACTTTTGACCGCATAATCTAACTAACACACCTAAACTAGATTTGAAGTTTTTCCAAACCTAATATTTACATAAAAAAATTTTAAAACAGAAAAGTAAATAACATAATTATTCATCACTTTATTAGAGAAATTACTTGATATTTTGACATAATTTTTGATAAAATCATACTCTGGTTAATTCTGGAATAATTATGGTACTAAATTTATGATTTGTTTGTAAAACATTTATTTTCTTTTATCAATACATAAAGAGATTGTTTGTACATATGACCTAAGAGACATCCAAGTTCAGTTAATGCATGCATGCATTTGATAAAAAAAATAATAATGCATGGATTTATTACTAATGTATCAATTTTATTGGTTTTATATTTAAATATAAAAGCATGAAGATATCGTTCATTATCATTTAATTTAAGATTGCTACAAAAGTTTGTAAAAGTATTAGTTAAATAATATGAAAAATCAATATTTTCTAAACAACTAAATATTATTTTATTTTTTAATAATTACTTTTGAAAAATTAAATATTATTATTTTTTCACGGTTATATTTTTAGAAGGAGTTTCAATTGTCAATTCTGACACCCTTATGACAATGTTGGAAAACTTGAGATTCCATTGAACAAATTGTTTGATATTTATATTTCATTTTTGTAAGAGAACCAAATATTATAGAACAATTTTACTAACCGTGTGGGAACACAGATACAAGTTATCGATCCATCAGATTCTATCTCATCGTTATCAATATGTAGCTATGATAATGGCACGGAAAAAATATTGGAAATAGGTAAAATATGGTTTTTTATATATATAATAAGTAATGATAACTTTTACTGCTAAGTACAATCATAAAAAATGTATGATCCTTGGACAACGATTTTTAATTTCCTTAAGAGTTTATTTCTATTTTAATTATATATATGTTGTTAAAAGCTAGATCAACACATGACAAACACGAACACATATTTTGGAAACATAATTTATGAGACTTTGATCAATGTACTAAAACGTGTTAAGTATAATTTAATAATTCATTTAGTGTGTAATACTTGTGTCGACGTACGAGGAGAGGACAGAATATGTTGTTTTTCTAATTAAAGTTCATTCTAGACATTAATTAATTTAATTAAAAAACAATACTATTGGAAATATATTAAATCCATGAAGAAAAATAAAACAAATCTTCAATAAATTAACCTACAAGGATAATATGAAAAAATAAATAAATAAAATTAAAGAATATCAATAAAAATCACAATAGGTCTATCTTTTATGTTTCGGGACAAAATAACAAAAGAAAAGAAAAACAAAAACTGAGAAACATAAACTCATTCATTATTTTTTTTATTATTATATCATTTTAACATGTTTTTAAATAGTCTTGAAAGCTTTTTTTTTTAATTTTTAAGTTTTTTAAAAGTCTGAACACATCCTTTAAATTTTTCAAAATTAATAAAGAATTCTTATTTCACTTGATCAACTCAATATTAAAAGATTAACGTGTACTTCTCCTCAAATATAAAAGAAAGAGTCTGATTAACTTATCGTTCTCAATCATTCAGCTACAACACTCACAATTTAATTATAAATTGAAAGTAAGAATGAATTATATATATTTTTAATATGTTTTTTGAGTAATATGTAAGAACAAAATTTAGAAACATGTAATTTTAAAATTTTAATTTAGATAGAGAGTGAAAATATTTTAAATGGTTAACTAGTAATTTATTAATATTAAATTCTTATTATATTTATTTTAAAAAGTCTAACAATTTTAAATTAAAATAATTTTTTTAATGTTTTGATAACTAAAGGTGAAATGCATGAAAATAATGGAAAACAAAGAGAAAGAAAATTTATGGATTTTCTTAAAAGGTTATTGTTTGAAAGTGTGAAAAGAAAAAGAAATGGGTGTGAAATTTTTAAAATGCAGAAATTCTTTGATAAAATGAGTATAAAGAAAGAAAGTGTACTTGTGGACTATCCTAATTAAGAGCACAAAAGATAATCTGAAACACATGTTAATTACAAAGTCTGTTGATACTCGAAATCACCACTAGAACAGACACTATTTCTGCATTACCACTGATTTAATATCATATGTAAGGCATTCTCTTCTAAGTGCTATGTTTCTGCTAGCCGTGTCATCACTTCAAGGTACATGTATCTTTCATGGCCCGCGGCAAACAAGAATGTCATGTAAATGTTAGGAAATTAATTGGAAACTCTCTAAGATTTTAGCAGAAAAACAGTGATACAGTAAAATGTTAGGGAAAATCCTAAAGTTGGTTTTCTTACTTCAACTACTCTTTTCTACTCAATGATATTTAGACTCACATATGAATATTTAATCTTAGACTCGTTTTTTATATCTAACACCCGAGTCTAGATTCTCGGATGAAAATTAGAGATAGTGGAAAATAGGTTTTGCCCCACAGCATATACATTCTGCTTATATAGAGTTTGATATTCCATAATTCAAGATGAATGAGAAAAATATTATGGTGAAATTGATTGCAGAACAATGCATACCTTAAATTTTCTTGTCTGTTACTACTGCTGATCATCTTCGCTACTTGGGGACAGTAGACTCTCTCTATACACAGCAGACTGTAGATTGAGACAGTACAACTCTCCACCTCCACCATAGTTGAGAAACTCTAGCAGCTCTCCCTTATGATTACGTTTCTCTAATCTTCCTCCAATGTTTGATCCAAAAATTTTACCATCTTTAGTAATGCATACGGGGCAAAACCAGTCCTTGAGAAAGCCACGAATAGGTATAACCGCACACTTAGTCCAAGATGACCGCACTTTATATTCTTTCATCATCCATATTTCTGCACTTGCACACCCTTTCACCTTGCAACACACACTCAGACATTCTCCCATTACCCCAAAACTGTAAATATTATATTTTTCCGTAGTGAAATGGTCAAAGAGAGGAATATCTGATAAACTCTTTTGTATCATATCAAAGGCAATAATCACAGGGAAATTTTCATCCTCAGTGAAAACCAACCAATGAATAGCCCCACTGAACAGTGCCCCAGCGCTGAACTTCTCTCCGATGTACTTGTATGGAAAATAGATGCTCTTACATGGAACACACGAAGCAGTTTTGAAAGAGAAAATCAGGATCTCAGCTTTCCTCTCATCACTTTCAGACTCATTGTATTCAAACTCTTCCAAATCAACAAGAATAAAACAATATTCAGCTGTTGATGTGTCATACACAAAAGCATACAGAATTTCTTCGGGTGAGTCGGAGTCATCATCACCTTCAATGTTTGGGAATCGTTTATGGGCACCTGTTGATGGGTTCCAAAGAATGAGATCTCCCTGGTACCATAAAAGTACTAGTCCTCTGCATGAACCCAAAAGCTCATATTTGTAATGAGAATCATCACTAGGGCGTGGAGGTGGTGGTGGGAGGCAAAGGAAATGCACTGCACGGGATGGTTTGAAAAGCCGTGAGTCTATATCAATGGATTGAACAGAAAAGTCCTTTGATTTGATAAGAAGTCTATGGGAGGGTGAAGCAGCTAAGTCATAATGGGAAATGGCAAATTGAGGAGAGGAAATGAGAGCATGCCATGACTTGCATACACGCTTAAAACGCAACACAGATCTCACTGGCAATCTCAGAAGAATTTCTCTTGTCAACTCCAGAGGAAGAGTGTGGTTTTCCATGCTCTTTCTTTCTGTTAGGGTTAAGATAGAAAGAAAGAGAAACTAAGAAGTTAACTTTGTATATGAATAATCACGCTAAGTACAACCACTTTCACACAAAACAGATAGAATATAGCCAGCGAGCTTGACTGATTCAGTTGTTTTCTTTCTGTGTGAGTTATTATAACATGGCATCAATTTTTAGAATCGCAGCTGCATTGTCTTTTCCTTTTTCCAATAAACAATTAAACATGGAATGGAAATTGGAAAGCTCTTAAAGCAGGTATCTGACTATTATATTTGCCACTTGTTCACCTTTTTATAAATATATATATATTTCATGTTCAAAATTGTGTCAGTTTGAAGTTGTGTTTTGTGAAGGGGTTAATCTATTCAAATCCTTAGGTGTTCTGATCCATGCCGTCATCTATTATCTATAAGCAAGGAATCCTTAAAGCAGAAAGTGAAGATGCTAATTTCTTCATAGGCATTTTAGATAGGGCTTCTTGCTTTGTGAAGCTTGTGTACACCACCAACAGCTTCTTTAAAAGATGGTATTTTTAATTTTGTACTTACCACTAGTCCCCAGACATTTAAAATATAGTTTTATTGTTAGTTTTTTTTTTTCTTTCTAAAACTCCTTTTTTCAAAAGACTTACTTTGATTTCTTTAACAATTGGGTTTTTGAAATCCTAATAATTTCTTATTTTGAAGAACAATAATTGTGACCTCTTTTTTACTTGTTCATCAGGACATAAAAACTGTTTAATTGGATTATGAAAATTATAAAATTCAACTATTATATAAGTTAAAAATAATCATATATATACGTATGGTGAAAATATTATGAAAAGTGAGTATTGCTAATAACAAAAAATAATTAGGACACATGAAAACTGTCGCAACCGGGATTACGACGGGGACGGCAGATGAAAATAATCTTATTTTTTTAAAACAAGATGAGTCGCCGCCATAGTTTATCATGGAAAACTATGGAAAAACCAAAAAATTGATAAAGCAAGTATGCGAAAACCATATTTGGGATTTGGGAGTCGGTTATGTGTGGGGAAGGTATTAGCACTCCCACAACGCCCGTCCTAAGACGGTACGTTTAATTAAAGAAGTAAAATAAATGTGATTTTGTAAAATGTTTATTTTTCTAAAAAAAAAGACAAAAATACAAATAAAAATAAAGAAAAATATTTTTTATTCTGGGAAAGGGTCCGACAAGGTTTGACCTTGCTCCTACGTATCTCCATCAAGGGTGGAGAATCAGGGTTACATAGTTCTTTAGATAAATTTGTCAGTTGATTGTTTTGAAATTTTAGAATTTTCATATATGTTTTTTTTATTAATAGAAATATTTTTAAGTTTCAAAAGTTTATAATTTTTTTATTTTTAAAAAATACATATTTTAAAAAGATATTTATTTTCAAAGTATCTAGAATATACAATCCCAAAGTTTATTTCCAAAGTTTTACATTAAATATCGCATGACGCGTGCGACCATTTGATATTTAAAAAACCTTAGAATAATAACATTAAATATCGTATGACACGTGCGACAATTTGATATTAAAGAACTTTAGAATAATAATATTAAATATCATATGACGTGAGTGGTCATTTGATATTTAATATTATTAAAAAATATTATAATCGCAAAATTTTATTTCCAAAGTTTTATATTAAATATCGTATGACGCATGCGGTCATTTGATATTTAAAAAATATTTGAAATAATAATATTAAATATCGTATGACGTGTGTGGTCATTTGATATTTAACATTATTAGAAAATATAATATTCCAAAATTTTATTTCCAATGTTTTATATTAAATATCTATGACGTGTGCGGCCATTTGATATCTAACATTATTAGCAAATATAGTATTCCAAAAATTTATTTATAAAGTTTTAGTATACCAATTTAAATTTTTATTAAAATAATAAAAAAATAATTATAACACAATAAAATAAAAAAATAAAACATGCAAGATATAAGCTTAAAATATGGAAGTACACAAATAAAAGTTCTTTTTTTTTTAAATATTAGGCTCACTCAAAAAAACCCAAAAAGGGTGTTACGGGGTGTTATGGTAATATGGAGGGTGCGAAAAGAAAGGCCCAAACTCCACAATCTTAGGTCATCATCACCTCAATCCTAAGCCACCACCACCTTACTCCAAACCCATGTTAGGTCTACCAACCCAAAGCGGCAGCGACAACGGCGAAAAGGAGCGGCGGCGGCACAGGAAGGCGGATGACGACGGAGGTTGTTTTGGGACTATTTTGGAGTGATTTTGAGAGCACAAAATACATGGACAAAACAAAATATGGAAGATGGAAAATGATGAATTTTTATTATTATTTAAGAAATAAGAAAAAAACCAAAATGCGATAAAGAGAAAAATGACCTCCTTTTTTTTATTTTTTATTATCTTTATATGAAAATGAAATGATGAAGAAATAAAAAAACATCATAGGAAGATAAGAACACAGGATTTACAAATTTCAAACTTCAAGATCCATATGAAAATTTAAACTTTACAAATCATACTTGTGATTGTTCTTAAAAAATGATAGTCTCCTCTCCACAAGTTCCTTGCTTCTCAATTTTAAAATGAGTGTGGATAGTAAAAAATGAGAATTAATTAGTTCAGACCAGTTTTGAAAGATTGAATCTTTCTTTCTTATTATTATTAAAGATAAAGTGTAGATGAACCTAAGATGAAAGAGTTTGAGAAGAGTCATATTTTATTTTTTATATATTTTTTGTTATTGTGAAATGAAAACATGGGTGGTTTAGTTTTAAAACAGTTTTAATTTCTTTTTATGTATTTTCCTTTTATTTATTATTCTGTTTTTATTTTTATGTTAATTATTTATTTATTTGATTTTTCATTTATGTTCTTTATTACTTTTTTATTTACTTTGTATTTTTGTTTTTGTTAACTGTTATTATTTTTTATGTTTTGTAAAAAAAATGGATAAATTCAAACTTCTTTTCATTTGATTTATTATTTATTATTTTTTAATAAAAATCTAAACTAATCAAGTGTATATTTTTTTCTATTTATTATTTTTTTATTCATTTTTCTATTTTGATTATTCAATTAATTATAGACACATTTTTATTTTCTTAGTTTTAATTTATTTACCCGGACGAAATCGGATGTTCATAAAAAAATAAGATAAAAAGGAAATAAAAAGGAAATTGTAAGGACTAATGTGTACTATAATGTTATCAATATTAAAGTGGAATTAGATTAAAAAATATTTTGAGTTTGAATATTATAGATGGATTAAAAGATGATCAAGAATGTTGACATTATTTAAAGTACATGGTTAGATTTTTAGATAAAAAATTAATCATAAAATATTGGCTAAATATTTCAAATAGATAAGAAAGTTATAAAGAAATCATCTTTGATATTCATGATTTGTTTATAAAACATTTACTTACTTTTATCAATACATAAAGGGATATTTTGTAAAAAATATGATGTAAAACCAAGTTCAGTATGCATGGATGGATTTAATAAAAAAAATTGATGCATGGATATTAAAATTTTCCAATTATATATTTCTTTTAAAAGTCTAACAATTTTAAATTAAAATAACTTTTTTTAATGTTTTAGTAGCTAAAGGTGAAATGCATGAAAATAATGGAAGACGAAGAGAAAGAATTTTTTTTTTATTATTTTCTTAAAAGGTGGTTGTTTGGAACTGTGAAAAGAAAAATAAATGGGTATGAGAATTTTAAAATTCAGAAATTGTTTGATAAAATGAGTGTAAAGAAAAGAAACTGTATTTGTGTAAGGAGCTTGCATTTTACAACTTTCCAGGATTATGCTGTAAATATAAGTACATACTCATAAACGTAATTAATATAATGTTTTATTGCATAATCAAGTATTTTACCACATATGATATTATCATTATGTTATTTTGTTTTAATTTTAAATAAATTTGTATGTCTTAATTTTTTTACTACAGTTTTGTTAATTATTATTATTAATTTTTTTGTTAATTGTTAAAATAACAAACATAGTACTAAATAATTAAAAAATTATTTGTTAATTATTATTATATAATAATTATTTTTTTATTAATTGTTAAACCTAATAATTATAATATCAAATAATTCAAAAATGATTGCAGAGAGAGAAATGATTTTAATTAATATTATTAATTGAAACTGCCAGCATATCACTTATATTTTGACGAGTTTGAAATTATGCCTATCTAGCTGACAAAATTTGTCTATTTTGATAAATAAATTTTTTTCTACCCATTTTGAGAATTAAAATTGAAAACTACACCAAAATGAAAAAAAAAACCTCTAAATAAAGATGTTTACTATCCTATAATTTATTTAAAGATTTTTTTAATCCTTACTTTTTATTTAGTATAATATATATAGAGAGGGAAAGATAAATATGATTTATTATTTAGAAATATACGGTAATATTTAGAGATAAAATTATGATTTATTATGTTATAATTATTTAAGAACTTGAAATATCATGTGTTTTATTTACATATAACTTTAGAGGTAAAGTATCATTTGCATCTTTAATAATTTTAAATATATATTTAACAATCCAATTTTATTTTATTATTTTCATCTTTTTAATATTTAAATATGATTAAGTTATTTTTTAGTAATAATGATAAGTAGAAAAAAATGATTTCGATAAAGGTTTTGATTCGTGAATATTATAATGAAAAGTGATTTTTTTGTTATATGTATAACTAATATATTATGTTAAAATTGTTATTTATTTAAGTTTTTCATCGTTATTATAAATCATATTGCTTATTAAAGTGAATTTTTTTACTATAGGTATAACTAATTAAAATAGTTTTCTACTTTCTCATAATTCAAATCAAATTTTTGATTGTTATTGATTATTATCGTGATAAAATATAACTTTCTTGTAAAATAATTCATTATGTTTCAATAAAATTTTATAATATAATTTTTTAAGAAAAATAAGTACTTTTTAAATGATATTAGTACGGAGTAAAATAAGTTTATTTAATAATTAACATTGATACCATATTTTATTATAAACCCATTTACACGAATTCAACCTAACCCGACTGATTATGTTATATCATATAGGTATTTCTTTCTATATTTCCATGATTTTTTATGCACTTTTATAGAGTGTGGAAAAAATAAAAATGTCTTTTTTCTGTGTCATTTCCTTTTATATTGTTGTTTTTAATTGTTGTCTTTCTTATCATGTTCTGGTTTGATTTTACATTTTTTACATTTCGTATTTTTTCCACTTAGAAGAAAATAATATATCACATCATTTTAATAGAAGAAAGCTAACTTTTAGATTGTATAATTTTACAAAAAAAATTATGTTAAAATGACCTCTCAGTTGTACAATTTAAAAAATATCTGAAAAAAATATTCTTAGATTACTATTACGAAATTATTTTATAAAAAATATTATATAATTTGGATTTCTTTTCAAACAAAAATACTTCCCAACACTCAATTGTATAATTCTGAAATAAGAAATACCTTATATTTACGTAACTTTCAAAAAAAATATGTAAAAAATAACTTAGAAAGATATTTTTGTCTTCCAAATTATATAATTAAAAAAACTTCTAGACTGTGAAATTTAAAAAACTAAAATAAAACCAAAACAATAAAGTGATGATTTTCATACTTAGGAGAATGCGTTCAGAAAAGACTTTTCGAAAAATCAGAATTGTGGTCGAATGCTCAGATTTTCACCTTGAAAATAATGAGAGCACTTAACATTACCTTTCAGGTAACTAAGATGAACTACGTCAATATAACTTATTAGAATTTTTTTACAAAATCATTAACTTAAAATTTATATTAAAAATAATATCATAGTTTTTATATAAAGTTTCTCATTATTCATTAATATAAATTATTAATGGACTATTTATAATGTTAGTCTACTATATAACCTACACATAAAAATTGTTACGTGTAAATATTCCACGAATAGAATAATTTTTATTTTTTTTTGTAATTTTTGAAAATTTATCTATGTTATAATTAAAAAAAACATTCGTATTATAGTTATTTTGAAAATTAATATGAACTCTGTAACATTTTTTGAATTTCTTAGCACATTATTTATAAATATAAAAAATTGTATTTAACTTTTGTTAAGTCAATTATTACTCAACTACCATTAAAGTAATAAATCTTGATTTGATTATGTAAAAAGATTTGATTTAATATGATATTACCGTGCACTTAGTTAACAAATCCGAATGATAATTTGGTTTGTGTTTGGGTATGCCTAAATATAATCTCAGGTAACATGCTAACGTCTTTTTAAGGATAAAATCTTAACGGTTAAATTCAACCCGTTCGAAATAATTCGACCCGACCCGCTGCATTGTTGGGACCCGGTTTTGATTTAGAATACCCTTTGAAATATCTAAACTGAAATGGTCGAATTCATATGCACGGTGGTCCATTCAGTATCTGCAACAATTTTGCCTTCAAAACATCAACGAGACCACTTCACTCTAACAACTCTCACTGAAATTTGAAGCTTTTGTCTCACAACTATCAGCTCTGGTATGTTTTTGTTGGGAAATTGTATCAGGTTATGTCTGTTCATTGCACTATTTGTTTATTCATAGTAAAACACTGAAATGGGGTTACAAAGTAGAACATAGACAACCTCGTATTTGTTGTTCCTGAAGCTTATTGGTTACCTCTTACTATGTTTTTTTTTTTTTTTTCTTAAATTTGAGTTGTTTACAGTTTCTTTCTTGCTTAATGTTGCTTACACATGTGACATTGGTTTGGAAGCTATGTAACGGCAAAACGAACCATTGAACTTATTCCTTTATGGCAGAAACACTGACGAAGCTTTTTGGGAGGACAGTTGCAGCAAAATATTGTCTGATGTGGGTGCTTCAGATTCCCCAAATTGTCAGACATACTCCATCTCAAACCCACCTGTGCTACACTTCAAGTGTGTATTCAAGACTTCCGGTGACTTTTGCTTCATTGAATCCTTCAACAAACCCTATCAAGGACATAAAGAGCAACAACAACCAACTGATACAGTCATTATGCAAAGGTGGGAACCTTAAGCAGGCTATTAATCTCCTGTGCTTTGAGCCTAATCCAACTCAGCAGACTTTTGAGCATTTAATCTATTCGTGTGCCCAGCAGAACTCGCTCACCGATGGCCTTGACATTCATCGCCATCTTACCGATAGGGGTTTTGACCAAGACCCGTTTTTGGCTACTAAACTTATCAATATGTACTATGAGCTCGGGTCTATTGATCGTGCTCGCAAGGTATTTGATGAAACGCTGGAAAGAACCATATATGTCTGGAATGCACTCTTCCGAGCACTGGCAATGGTGGGTCGTGGTGAGGAGCTGCTGGATTTGTATGCCCAGATGAATTGCACTGGGGTCCCATCGGATAGGTTCACGTATACGTATGTGCTTAAGGCTTGCGTTGTTTCGGAGCTGTCAGTCTGCCCTCTCCGGAAGGGCAAGGAGATTCATGCCCATATTCTACGACATGGCTATGAAGCAAATATTCATGTTATGACAACTCTGTTAGATGTGTATGCTAAGTTTGGCAGTGTGTCTGATGCAAATTCCGTGTTTTGTGCAATGCCTACCAAGAATTTTGTCTCATGGAGCGCTATGATTGCATGTTTTGCGAAGAATGATATGCCTATGAAAGCACTGGAACTGTTTCAGTTAATGATGCTTGAGGCATGTGATTCAGTTCCGAATTCAGTTACAATGGTTAGTGTACTTCAGGCTTGTGGAGGACTTGCTGCATTAGAACAAGGGAAGTTGATTCATGCTTATATCCTTAGACGGGGACTTGATTCAATACTGCCAGTTCTTAGTGCGCTTATTACAATGTATGGAAGATGTGGTGAGATTTCGATGGGACAGAGGGTGTTTGATAGCATGAAGAATCGTGATGTTGTTTCTTGGAATTCTTTGATTTCTATTTACGGTATGCATGGTTTCGGAAAGAAAGCGATCCAAATTTTTGAAAACATGATCCACCAAGGAGTTTCACCGAGTTATATATCATTCATTACTGTTCTGGGTGCTTGCAGTCATGCAGGCCTTGTTGAGGAAGGAAAGATTTTATTTGAATCCATGCTTAGTAAGTACAGGATCCATCCTGGTATGGAGCATTATGCTTGTGTGGTGGATCTTCTTGGAAGAGCTAACAGATTAGAGGAAGCAATCAAAGTAATAGAAGATATGCATTTTGAACCCGGACGCACAGTTTGGGGTTCCCTTCTTGGGTCTTGTAGGATTCACTGTAATGTCGAACTTGCAGAGAGAGCAAGTAGTATGCTTTTTGAGTTGGAGCCTACGAATGCTGGAAATTATGTGCTTTTAGCCGATATTTATGCAGCAGCTAAGATGTGGAGTGAAGCAAAGAGTGTAATGAAGCTACTGGAAGCTCGTGGCCTTCAAAAGCTTCCAGGTTGCAGCTGGATTGAAGTGAAAAGGAAGGTGTACTCCTTTGTCTCTGTTGACGAGCATAACCCACAAATTGAAGAGGTTCAGGCTTTGATAGTTAAGTTGTCAACTGAGATGAAAGAGCAGGGTTATGTCCCACAGACAAATGTTGTTCTCTATGATCTCGATGAAGAAGAGAAGGAGAAAATTGTATTGGGACATAGCGAGAAGCTTGCAGTTGCCTTTGGACTCATTAATACTGCAAAAGGCGAAACCATAAGGATCAGAAAAAACTTGAGATTGTGTGAAGACTGTCATGCTGTCACAAAATTTATTTCAAAATTTGCTAATAGAGAGATTCTTGTTAGAGATGTGAATCGCTTCCATCATTTTAGGGATGGAGTTTGTTCCTGTGGTGACTATTGGTAGTTTTTGCCAGAATGTCACGTTGTCAATATGCTCAAGAAAGTATTTTTAAAATAGCAGCGGAAATTCAATGCTGCTATGGCTTCAAACACTATCAGTTCCAGTTCTGGTGTAGATATATTGTCTTTATTAAATGAGCTGGAATAATTTTTGTTTAAAAAATCACGACCATTTAATTTCAAACAACTTTGTGAAAAAATATTTTATACCATGTCAAAGAATTAATTTTTGCTAAAAGTTTATGCTATTGTGTAAAGACAAATAATTTGATGACATCTGTTAACATACTGCTATTATTTATATTGCTGTGTACTCAATTGTGAGAAATTCACTGTTCCACGCTTTTGGAAATTGGATCTCTCGTGCCATCCATCTTGGATATTTTACTCTTGAAGTCTAGGTCTTATTGTTGGCATTATGCAGAGTTGATCGAGCGGGGTTAATTGACTTGAACTAAAATGCTTCCAAATAGTTGATTAGTAATTTAGCCTTTTTAAGCTGAAGGAACTTATGTTTATATTTTTCTCTGGGAGATGAGAGATATGTCTCTGGCTAGCATAGATCGATATGGTATGCTGGGGCCTTGGGGAATATTCTGTGCCACCGAAGTTGGTACAAAGCATTCCGGAGGTCTAATAGGGTAGTAGTGACACTTCTATGACTTTAAATCGTGGAATTGCTTACACATAACAGTTAGCACAAATAATAATGTTGGTGATATTTGACCTTTTCTCCTTTCAATATATGTAATTTGATAAAAATCGCAAATATTTTTATTCACGACGATAAAAATACGAGTGAATGTATTGTATTTATTGAATTGAGATGATTTGGAAGTGCAGAATTGTGGGGGCATGCTCATCCTTGCAGTGAAGAAAGGATAAGAAAGATAGCTGGTATATGTACAATTATATAATTAGTCTTTCTTTATCAGGTTTTTTCTGTTTATCGGGTAATTTTCTTTTCTTTCGAAATTTTTAGAATAAAAAAAAATTAATTACGGTTATGGATAAATCCTGCCACTATAGTACGTTTATAGTATTTCAGTTTAGAAAAAATATATTAAAATATTATTACCCTAATACAATTTTAATTCAGAAAATATATAATAAATCGTGTTATAGTGACATAATTTCAAAATATATATATATATATATATATATATATATATATATTAAATGTTTTGTGTTTCTCCATAAGCCTCTTTCCAAATCTTATTCTTTCAACAATGATAAAATCGAAAGGCACCATGTTAGTAGTAATAAAGAATATTAAATTAACAAATTTATGTTATAGAGTATTTAAATGCTAAATTTCCGTTATAAAATATTAATTAATTTCTGTTATATAATATTTAAATGATAATTTTCAAATAATGGAATCAACAATGGGAAAATAATTGAAACTTGTGCTTTTTTTTTCAAATAATGGAATTTGAAAGTGAAATAATTAAAGAATAAATTATAAAATAATTAATTAGTAAAATTAATTAATTAAATATTATATTTAAAATAATTAAGTCCTAAATTATAATAATGAAAGACTAAATATAAAATAATTAATTTCTTATATAGAATAACTAAAGGCTAAATTTCAAAGAAATTATGTAGTTTGTTTTGGTTATTCTTTAAATAATGGGGTTTCGAGAGGGGCTTATAGGATAAGGGTTTTTTGACATAGTGTTAGGATTGAGATACATGATTGATGAGTTGAAAACGAAACCGATATTCGTAGTTTAATATATAGATATATTGAAATCTGTCATGATGTCATGATTTTAGTGTATTTTTTCTGATCTGAAATGGTGTTACCATGACATGATTTTAATTAATTCAAAATTAATCCCTTCTCTTAAATTAAGTGATATTGTATTGTTAGCACGATTTTATCTTTTTACTAAAATCGTCATGTTAACATGATTTCATTCTCACTTAAATAAAATTGTATCATGGTGACACGATTTTTTCTTTACGAAATCGTGGTAACTTAGCTCAATTTATCATAATCATAATTAAGATTTTTTTTCTCATTTTAGAAATTTAAAAAAAAAAAAAAACTTAAAATGAGAAAAAAGCTTGTTTTTTTTGGCACTCATCCTTGTATTGATTTTTTTGTAAGCTAGATAAATAATTGACTATTTATGTTTATTGTGGAGTAATGGAATAACATAATTGATTATGGTATTATGTGTAGAATGATTTATCATGTTAATCCATATAAACATTAATTTTTTTACTTACTTTATAATTATAATTATAAACGTTTATCCTTAAAATGTAATGGAGATGTAATTTAAATGGTGAAGTACTTGCTTAACATGTGAGAAGTGCAAATAAATTTAATTATAAAATTTGTAATAACCAAAATAAATTTATAAAATAATAATTAAAATAAATTTACTAAAATAATAATAATAATAATTTATTTTTTATAAATAATTAATTATATTTCATTTTAAATTAATTTTAATTACAAAGATAAAATTATATTATTTTAATTTTATTAATTACAAAAATTTAAATTATCACTCACACTGTCGTATCTCTAACTATCTCTAAAAATATTTTCCTTAAATCTCACGGTTTGTCTTTTAATCCAAAAATCCAATCCATCCAAATTCACCCTCCAAAATCTATCTACCAATCCAAATAAAACTTATTTTTTATAAACGTATGTACATGAAAAATTACAAATATAATGAAATATAATAGGATTATTCAACAAGGACATTCGTAAAAACCACATAAGTAATAGATTATACATTTAAAATGTAAAACAATTACATAGTATTTTTATTATTTATATTATCATTCAATCACTCGATGTACAATCATTAAACTCAAAATCAAATTATAAATTTTTTTTCACAAAATCTAAATAAAAACACATAAGATTTAATTATAAAAAACAATAAAAACCCTAGGCTGGTCAAAGATCAAAACAAAAACCCTTGTGTATATGTTTTACGGGGTAGCCTCCTCCGAAACAGAGAAGCGTATTCTCCTCACACTGCTCAAAAGCTAGGTTTCGCTTCCATTGATTCTTCGTTTGTTATTCTGCCGTGTGACGTGAAGTCTCTTGCTATACAAACTGTGCTTCCGACGAAGGATGGAGGTTATTTTGGCGTCGTCGTCTGTTGACGGCGGAATAGGGTGCTGGGACCTTCACACCGGCGCGGAGCAGCTCCGCTACAAATCTTGCTGCTCCCCTTCTCACGGCCTTGTCGCCGTAGGCTCTCGCTTCATCGCCTGCTCTCAGCTTCGAGAACCTTCAGCGACATCTGGTTCTGTTCTCTTATGGTCCTGGTCCAAGGTTCTTCCCTTTTATTATATTTATTGTTTAAAATTTTCTTATATAATGAAAATTATTAATAATGAATGAATGCATGAATGAATTGATGATGACATTGTCACTTGCATGATGCGTGCGCAGCCTCAAGTTGAAGTGAAGAGCTTTCCCGCTGAACCTATTAAGCCCCTTGCTTCTAATCACCTGGGGACCTACATTGTTGGTGGAGCTTTGTCTGGTGATATTTACTTGTGGGAAGTAAGTTTTATTTTTTGGTGATCCATTATTTTTTTCAACCGTCTGGTTTTCTCATGAATAATTGGGATTGCTTACTTTACCCTTACTTAAGAGGAATCAAGTGTAATATAAACATGTACTGAAGTTTTTGTGGTGTTGGGTTATGGAGGATTATGAATTGAAAGTGGGGACTTAATTTATGTCTGTTTCTGTTTACTATACCGTGCTGAGTTGCTTGCATTGACATTGATTGTAAGGTTGAAACCGGTAGATTGCTTAAGAAATGGCGTGCACATTTTAGGGCGGTTACTTGTGTGGTTTTTAATGAAGATGACTCGCTGTTGGTATCTGGTTCTGAAGATGGAACCGTAAGAGTTTGGTCTCTCTTCATGTACTTTTCTCTCCCTTTTTCTATTTTCTTTCCGTTGCTGTAGTGATTTTTCTTTTTAGGATAGTGTACAGCTTGGGTGCTAGCAGTGCTAACTATGGTGGTATTTGCTGCTCCTCCTTTCGTGGTTCAGGATATTCGATGATTTCAGAGGGCAGCAGGCAAATAATCTTTATGAGTATAGTTTTTCAGGGCACACCCTGCGCGTGACCGATGTTGTTATTGGTAATGGAGGGTGCAATGCAATTATTGGGTCAGCTTCAGAGGATCGAACCTGCAAGGTTTGTTTTACTGTCTTTGTGTGGTGGTGGTGTAGTAGAAAAATAGATAATCCATGAAGTACGTTTGCTCAAGAATTATATGTACTATTGCCTGCTTGAATTGTCTGTCTCTAGAATTTTGTAAATTCTAATAGTTTATGTTTAGCTAGATGACTCAAATGAATAATTGTTTTAATATGGGTGGAAGTTTTTTTTTGTTGACAATGACACTGTTGTCAAAATCGCAATTCTGGTAACGGGATCACAAGGTTTGTGTTATTTTCGTGCTTCGTGCACCCTTCAAATAGGAATCTATTCTCTGAAAGGCCCAACTTTCGTGCGTTGGTGGGTCTTTGAGATCCTTACAGTTCTATTTCTATTCGATTAGTATTTTCTATAGTATTAAATTCGTTTTAGTTAGTGATCTCGGCTCGGCTAGTCCTTTAATCTTGATCTGCATGAAAGATTCGATCTTGTCTGAACAGTGGGATTGCAAAATCTTGGACATAGAATCTGTATAGTTGTGCGATCCTGCTGAGCATATGAAAGACTCATTTTCTTGAAAAATACAACCCAACCCTCACCCACTTGGAAAAACCCCTTGAGCTTCTTTACAACTTGTCTGTGCCTCTCATTCTGTTTTCTGCATATCCGCATTCATCTTATCTGACTCCTTGGCCCTGTTCAACTGGTTTAGAATTTGACTGATTTACGTACATACTAAAATCCATTGATACAAAATGTGAAATATTGTAAAACGGCATCTTTAATAACCTTTTTGCAAAAATATTAATTTTATTAAGTGAACTGTTTATTAAAAGTTCTCAGTAAAGTCTACAAATTTTGATGCAAGTTAGAATTAATTGATAGTATGCTGCACAACTATGTTGAAACTTACAATATGATATTTAAATTTAAAATGTAAGTAAATGCCTATTATTAAATTACGCATGTACAGATTTCTAAATCATCTAAAATTTGTTCTACATCCCAAGGAGGATATAACAAATTTCTGTATGAAAAATGTTAGTAATTTTGTTTATAGAGTTTGATACTTAGTCTCAATCTTATATTTTGAGATAGTTTATGTATGTACGTATGTATATGTTTGAATGTTTGTAATCAACTTAATTGGATTGTAATTTGTTCTTCTCTCAGGTATGGAGCTTATCTAGGGGAACACTACTAAGAAATATAGTATTCCCTTCAGTTATTGATTCCATTGCATTGGATCCAGCTGAACATGTCTTTTATGCTGGCAGTAGAGATGGAAAGATATATATTGCTGCACTTAACACTGAAAGTGTTGCTACTAATAATTATGGGATGCATATCATTGGTTCTTTTTCTAACCACAGGTTTTCATTTCTTCTTTGTGTTTATTTTAAAAAGTATAGAATTGTTAATGATGTCTTATCACTTGATGTTAGTTTTGCAAACATGCATCATTGTTTTGATTGTAATTATCTCTTTGATTGCATATATATTTTGTAAGCTTGAATAATTTAGTTGCCTGTTCCATTGAAATCCATTACATCTCGGCTTGCTGTTGCACATGAAGCAGCATAAGGGACGACCTCTATCACAGCCATTCATGGTATTGGCTGGGGCAATGATCATTCATGATTGAATTGAAAACTCCTGTTTGTCTGCTCAACACTGGATTGTTCTAATTGTAAATTTAGAGGACATTTTTGGGTTCTGCTCTTTTATTTTGGATTCTAAATTGAAATCTATGTTCTTGTGTCTCTGAAAGATGACCCACTATTCTCTGGCACGATCTCTGGCCAGTCCTGATGTTTCTGGTATCCTCCCGTGTTTCCATCCATGCTATGTTCTCTGGCACTATGTCCAATGTTTGGTTGTCCTTTCTTCATTCAGTTCACTCTTTCATAGTTCCCTGCTATCGGAGTTTGTTCTGCCTTTTTTGTTGCAGTAAATAGCAGTTCTGTTTCTCTCCCACACAGGGATTTCATGATTTCATCGTTGTTTTCTGTCTAATTTTAAATTTTCACATGTATATGTGTGTATGAACTTGTATTTTAAATTTCTCAATAAATCCTGCTATGGCAATTTTGGGGTCAATGCTCTGCACAACTATCCTAGATTGATGGCTACGATTCTAGCTATTCACTCAGTTTTTTCAAATTGTTGTTCATTTAACAAAGGGTAATGAAGATAAATTACAAGCTAGTTTTATAGCAATCAGAATTAGTAGGCGTTTTAAGGTCAATCTATTCACATATCTACAGAATATTTTTCCTTATTTACTAACAAAATGACTAATTAGTATTTCAAACCCATGTCCTCCTCACATATCAATACCAAGTTGAAGCCATTGTGTGATGCTTCAAAATATATTGAAATATTTTGATTACTAGAATTTATGCAGTAAACAAGTAAATGAACCATGCTTTATCCAAAAGCAAATACATTCTTTATAATAGTTTATTCTGTACCATCTCATATTCGTCTTAGCTAGTGCTCATGTTTATTAGAATAAAAAGTTGGTTTAAGCTATGCAGTGTCTTTTAACTAATTTTTTTTTTCTCGATGTAACAGCAAGGCAGTTACTTGCTTAGCATATGGCATGAGTGGGAATTTCTTAATATCCGGGTCAGAGGATGGAATGGTTCGTGTTTGGAATGCAAGAACTCGTAACATTGTCCGCATGTTCAAACATGCTAAAGGTATTATATAAACAGTGAAATATGACCTGCTTTGCAGAAAGAGTTTTGATTGCATCTATGTTTAGTAATGCATATTTTATGCTATGTTTAGTCAAAGCTGTTTTAATTTGCAAAATTAGAATATAGTGAAGACTGGCAATTTATTTGTGATATGGTAAAGCAACTAACGTGCCACATGTATGATACCTATGTTTTCTGTATGCAGAGTAGCTTTTACTTAAATTATAAGAAACACTGGCGCCCAATTGTTTTACTTATTTAATAGACTTAGTATTCATATTATATATTCAACTCCTATTTATATCTGCTGCTATTGAGCCTTTCTTTTTTTAAACTTTTGTTTTTGCTTAATGCCTTTGATAGTATCGATTACATGCATGTTTTCAAATTGAGACTGCGAAAATTTAATGTTAATTATTGTGGATGCTGCAGGGCCTGTAAATAATATTCTCGTTGTTAGACGAGAAAACTCTAGTAATCACATATCTTCTAATGTACAAACATCATCAAGAAAGCAAGGGGCTAATTTACCCCCTCCATTGGAAAAATATGAAAATTCAGTAGATGAAGACTCAGATATGAGTACTATGATCAGTCTTGGGGGTGGCAGGAGTTCTGTGGTTCCTTCATACCTCAGTTCTCATGTGATATCTAATTACGTTAAGGAACTTCAGGTTTGTTTGTATGATTACTCGTCTTATTAAAGGATGGTCATTACCTGATTTTGATTGTTATTAACATTTGTTTTTGCTTTTAACCTATGTCTCAGCATCAAGGATCATCTGCTGCTTCTGAAATGGAGACTGAGAAACTAAAACATGATTACCAAAGGTCAATGCAAATGACTAACCAATGGAAGAAAATGTATGAAAACTTAAATAACTTTTGTGTACAAGAACTGTTGGATGGCAGTCAAGCTAGAACCTTAGATGAAAATCACAATTAAGACATTTTTTTCTTGTCGTTCACTTTTCATTTTGTAGGTAGAATTTGTAGATCTCTAGCATCATTAGATTTCCCTCCGCTTGTTTGAAATGCTATGTTATTTTGTGTCCCCTGTTTTGTTTCGTTATGCTAGAAGAATGGATTATCCATAGCTACTGACAATCTTAGAAAAAAGTTTTGGCATAGATTAATGACTTAAGAACTTGGCGAATCTTTCATGACTTCATTGTTATTATTGTTTAATAGGAACTACAGTGGTACAGAAAATTCGTGCTGGATCTGGCATTTGCCAGTTTTCTAGGGGGGTTCATTGCAATTAATTTGACAAAATAATTCATTTACGCATCAATTTATCTACTATACTATTTATAGGTAAATTCATCTGTATTTAAATGTTTTCTTTTGTTTTGATTTAATTTTTATACAATTTGTACTTGTCTATTATTTTACAGTTAAAATTTTCTTAAGTTCATTTTATAAAAGTAAAAAGTATTTTTAAAGAATTAAATTTTCAAAAGCTGTTTTAAAAATATATTTTTAGGATTGGGTTTAGATAAAAACAAAAAAAGTGTATATATATACATATAGTTTATCATGAAATTTTAATTTTATCAATGAATGATTCGAATTATTTAATCAATATGATGCTGAAAATTGTGTTCATATATTTCGTTGTTGTAACATACAATAAAAAGAAGTTATAAACCATTACATTTGACATAGATGGGACCTAACTTTGAAAAAAAAAACATGGATGGGACCTAATTATTAAGGAATACAGTTTTTAATTTAGTTTTTAAAACACGTGTTTTCACAAATTCAAAATGACGATATAAAGATTACTATTTTTTACTAATTTACTAAATTGAATAACAACACATGAAGGAGGTTCTGAAATTCTGAAATTAATTTAATAGAATAAAATAAAACTTATACGTTAGTAACTTAAAAAAAAAATACTTTAGAATAAGCTTATATTCAATTTCTTACTAAATACCATGAGAATGGAAAAAAAAAAAAAAAA
>Ga0209700_105036_pt1 | contig 22919 bp, 7 predicted proteins | sample SiratroredBW_FD_187528 | JGI IMG/M metagenome (GOLD analysis project Ga0209700, IMG submission 187528) | Root nodule microbial communities of legume samples collected from California, USA - Siratro red BW (SPAdes) (version 2) | ecosystem: Host-associated > Plants > Roots > Nodule | place: USA... | reverse complement strand
TAAATATTAGAAATAATAATAAAAACAATAATATTAACAATAATATTAATAATATTAATAATATTAACAATAATATTAATAATATTAATATTAATATTAATAATAATAATGATAAATATAATATTAATGATAATATTATTAATAATACCAATGATAATAATAATAATAATAATAAAACTAATAATAATATTAATAATAGTAATACAAATTTAATAATAATAATAATCACAGTAATAAAAGTGTTAAAAATACCAATAATATTTCTTATAATATTAGTAATATCAATAAAAATGTTAATATTGTTAATAATATTCACTTTTACTAATGTTATTATTAATAAATCAATATAAACATCATTAATCAGAGATAATAGTAATTTTATCCATAAATATAAGTTCCTAAGTACCCAGAGACATAGGTTTGTAAGTATTACCTACGGACACAGGCTTGTAGGTATTACCTACGGAAATAGTTCGTAGGTAATACCTACAGACCAATATCCGTGGGTAATACCTACATATCTGTGTTCGTGAATAATATCTACGACTCAATGTCCGTGGGTAATACCTACATACTTAAATCCGTGGGTAATGCCTACAAATAAAGATTCATATGGTAATAATCCGTGGATAATACTGAATTTACCTACGAGTACAGATCCGTAGATAATAATCCGTAAATAAATTAAGTTTTTTTTGTAATGATTTCAAGAAATTTATACTATTTTGTGAGATATCAAATGATATATTTATAATTATATTTTGGTGTACAATACATTTGGTAAATTGAGAAAATGAATCAACCAACATATTAAACACCCTAATAAATTTAGTAGGCTCAAACATCATGTCCACATACTCCTAAACAAGGTTAACATAATAAATATGTTAAGAAAATTAAGTTAATTAAATGACACTATGTGTCTAAACTAAAAATCATACTTAAATAACAATCAAATTAAGATTAAATATATATAGGCTGATTTTCAAATGTCCATATAAATAAAACTTTATTAAAAATAGTATAAATATATCACATCATTATAATCCTTAAATACTAATAGATCTTTTGAGAAAAAAAAAATATCGAATGAATTTAATAATCATAAATCCTAGGTGAAACTCATAAAAAAATTGACATAATCTCTAATAAAAATTTTAAAACAATAAATTTATCAATTTTATTATTTATATATTAATTAATTTTTTATTTTTATTTAATATATACAATTTGATTCCTAGTGGATATTTACTTAAGAGTTAAAATATATTCAGTCCTCAAATTGGCTCAAAGACTTCCAAACAATTGAGATCAAGTCATTCCAAACAGATTAAGACTAATAAGTGAGATAAAGTAGCTTTATAAGCGTCCTTTTCACTCTATAATAACATTACCTTATATATAAATTAAGTAATAAAGTAAACAAACATTTTAATCATGTTTAATTTTAAAAACGTTATGCTAAACTTTAAACCAAATAAACACATTAAATCGAAGAATCCAACTTCTGGTAGACTTTTCTATAATAATAATAAAATAAAAAAGCATCCCGATTATCACAATAAAACAATTTAAAACATAAAATAACACTTGACAAAAAGCATTCGAAAAACAACATGTCTTGATGTTGTTTTCACCTTTATGTGAATAAATAAAATCTGCAAAATAAAATAAAAAATAAAAAATACATAAAAAGCTACTTACTAACGAAACATTTTATAAAAGTGATAAATTGTAGTTTGGATCTTTTGTGAAAAATGTTTACTTTTAATATTGAATCATTCATAGTATAAAATTAATTAACTTGAGTAAAGCATACTTGTTAGAAATAAAAGGCACTAATCAAGTTATCAAGATAAATTTCTTGTAGTTAGTTAAAAGTTAGAAAAATCCAACTCGTTTTTTTATTATGAACATTTTGGTAACGTATTGCAAAAATTAACTTATTTATAAAAATTATTTCATTTTAAGTTTATGTATAAATGAATTTTGATTTACGAAAAACTTATTTTATTTTATTTATAAATATTTACAAATAAATTTGTTAAAAAATATTTCATATTATATATTTAAATAAGTTTTAAGTCTTCAATAAATATAAATTTTTCAACTGAGTATCCAATAAAAGTTTTCATGCTTTTGAGTATCCATTATATTTTTGCTTTTGTATAAGATTCCAGTCATTTGATTCCTTCCATTAGGCATTGACATGGTTGATGCCTTATTAGCAATTCACGAGTTTCCAAAAAACATGTTATATTCTTTTATTGTTTAGGATTTTAAATTAAAAAGAGGGAACGTTCATATTTGAATTTTTTTATGTTGTAATTTTCACACCTGAATGGCGAATTAGGTTCCCACATTTCTTGTTTAGTAAGAAAGAAAATCGATTCTTTTGGAGTGTTTACACTACAGAGATTCTTTAGTAAAAGTGATGTAAATTTATAATGAATACAACTTTCAATATAAAATCTTGACATTTGTGTCAAACTTAGTGTCTGACGTAATTAATGAGATTAGAAAACTAAAAGAATGCAAAATTATATTAGACTATGTTTTGATGAAAATTTTGTATTTCTTTTTAAGTAAATTTGATTTTAACTTGAAAACAAAATTTGAAAAATAAAAAATTTTCAAACTTTCAACTAAAAATTTAATAAGAAAATTTAATCTAACATAAAAACAAACTAACAAAAACATATTTAAACTTTTAAAATTTGAATAAAAAGGTAAACTACATTATAGAGAAGGAAAATTATCTATTGTTTTCTTATTTGATTGATATTTTTTTTTAAAAATGGAGATTGATCAATAAAAACCTGAAACATTTCATTTACGTTATTATGTAATAAAAGTAAAATATACTTCAATTCATGTTAAAATGTGTTTGGTAAGTCTAGATATTAATAATATGTACCAAAATGACGACTTTTATCTAGTATACGATCTATAGTCATATTCAAATAAATCAACTTGTATATTATATTAAAATAATAAAAAAATGAAGCAAATTAATTTAATATGAATTGTCCATAAAATAGATATTTTATATATTAAAAAGTGTCTAACATCGAATTACAATAACCTTGTTATGCTCTTTCCATATAAAATTGCACATTAATTAAAAATTAATATATTATTAAATTATCTAAATTCTTTCTAAAAGTTAGCTAATGGAATCGTCCAAACTAATATATAAACCACTTTGTATTAACAATTATAATATAAAATAAATGATCTCCACTAAGTTGTACCATCAATATAGATTATAATCTAAAATAAATAATCTCCACTAAGTTGTACCATCAAAATCAATATATAAATTAGTTAGTATTAATAAACATAATCTAAAAGATCTTAATATTGAATTACATATATAATCCAAAATACATGTCATAAAAAAATGCATTTTAAAATTTCCCCTTATATTTTTTGTAAAAAAAACATTAAAAATATATTTTTGTAAAAAAACATTAAAAAGTTGTCAATGCCTATTTATTTTTTTAGTGTTAGTTAAGCTTAAAAATTTCTATGATAGAAATAATTTATTTTTCCACCCTTAATATAATAGATGATGTCAATAAATGTTATTAGCAAGGTAGTTAAAGATGGTTTTAATTGTAAAATAGTAAGATCTATACTATTTAAGATCATGAAACACCAATTGTCAAATAAATTTGTAAAAGAGCTGTGATTAGGATTTTTCCACTTACACTAACTCTTCACCTTCTTTAGTTAATGGATTGAGTCCAACTTAATTTTAATTAGAAATTAATACAATTAAAATTAGATAATAATAGGTGTATTGTTAGCCATAACACAACCCAATCAAAATTAATATAATTAAAATTTAAAACAAATTCAAAGCTCACTAAGAATCAATAGTCTTATCTGCTACACCATTTACATCTTTGCAAATTAAAATAAAATCACTATCAAATTAAAATTCAAAATCAATTTTAAACCCAAGTAAGGATTAAGAGTCTTTTCTCCTGTATGGTTCATGCTTATTATTGAATTGAACAAGTTTCAATCTCAATTAAAATAAAACAAAACCAAGACACTTTTAATAAACATTTTTTTTATTCTTTTATAACATCTCTCAAGTACTTTCTTTTATTTCTTTTATTTTTTTATAAACAATAAATTATATATATATATATATATATATATATATATATATTTAAAAAGTAAAATCTATGATTTATGTTTTATGTTATGATTTAACAGTTTACGTTTTTGTGAACTCTTCACAATCTTATCTATAATTTCGATTTTAATCACCTTGGTTATTTGTAAATATCTTACACATAGTTGTTTTGTGACATTGTCTGTTTGGTTGAACCAATTTGGAGAAATTTATTGTTTAAGAAGATGGATTTGGGAGGATGAAGGTTGTTTAGTTGACTTAATTTAAGAGTATGGATGAGGAGGGATTTGTAGGATGATATCTTGGATAATGTGAAGAGATCTGAAGGAATGTAACTTGAAATTACAAAATAGCCCTCATAAATGAGATGAAAATTACGAAATACCCTTGTAAATGGGTCATGGCTTTGAAAATTACAAAATACTTATTTAAGTGAGTTAAGGGTTTACCATGTGCACAAGGATTAATTAGTAATTTCAGAAATATATCAATTAAAAAAATTAAAAGAAATCTATAACGTCTATCAAATCATTCTCAAACTTTCATAACCATTCCCCCCGCACACAATCCACTCAAATCTCTTCAAATCCATTCTCTCAAATTCACTCTCTCAACCAAACAAAGCCTAAAAGATAGATGAAACTATCTTTTCCACAATAAATTATATTTATTGGAGTTGGTATAACATTTGAATTGGAGATAGATGCTTTATAACTATTTTTTGGTATATATTGTTTCTTGCACCACAACCAATAATGTATGCTATTATGATGTTGGAAATTAACTTCACTTGACATTGTGGTAGGCAAGTTAATGTCTTCAGATTTTGTGATGAATCTATATCTTCTTTAAGCTAAAAGCTTAAAGAAGGAATATAAATCATTTTCTTATATTGTCTCTATGGTTGTCACATCTCTCCCTCACTAGTACGGGTTGTATTTTTTTTTTCATAAAAGTTTTCTTTTTTCTCCTCAAGAAAGAACTTGTTCATATTCTTCAGGTTTGGTCACATTGATTGAATATTAATGGTTGACATCTCTTGAGAAACAAACTAGTACATTTCTTACTATAATAATTAGAGACATATCTTTTAGAGTTATTAATTAAATTGTAGTCATTGATTGTTTGTATAAAATGCTTGCAACTCTCAGAAAGTTAGAAGAATATTATTGTTTTTATCCAAGTTGATAATGAAATTATCGCCATGGGTTGAAAGGGTAACATGCAAGAATGTTATTAAAAGTCTCACTCAATTAATATATAAGAAGATCAAGTATAGGTTTATGTTAGAAAACATACAACAATTAATAGTTTAACAGTAGACACTAAACAATCCACTAAGTGTAGTCACAAAACCTATGGTTATCATTTGTAAAATCCTTTATATGAACTAATCATTAACATAAGACATGAATGTATGAATTAGTGAGGGTCATAAATATATTATGCAACAAGTATGAAATTATATTTAATTAATGTTGTGATCTTTTGTTGATCACTTATAAATGCCCAATCATTGCTTCCAATGTTTCTAATATTAGCTAAAAGAAACTCCAAAAATCATTTCCGTAATTCCTTGCTTATAGTTTGAACTACAACAAATGCTAGAAGGATAATATGGTTATTAAGATTTCTCACAACAACAAAAATAACAATTAGAAGTTGTTCACCATAAGTAGTTTTCAAGTGATATCCATCTAGACCTATTACGAGTATGCATCTAATCCTCAATGCAACTTTGTATCCATCTAAACGTATGTAAAAGCTAGCAAAACCAGATAGCAATGAATTTTATGGTATTTCTAACATAAGTTTACGTGTGTTATGGATGTTAACATGAAATAACTCTTCAACATGACACGTCAATATTAAGTATTATCTAGTTGCATCAATATTCACAACAATTTTAACAATTTTTCTAATGCTCCATATATATAACATGCATACTTATTCCAACCATGCTTTTATATCTAACCTCATCCATTATTTGGATAGACTTAACCTTATTATTAGTCTTCACCTTTTTAGTTGCAATTTTGGCCACTCTATGCGTTTATTTTTACATGTATGTTTGAGTTTGCATGTCATGATTCTAAAAGTTGAACTCATTCCCACTTTAGTATGATACATCAAAAAGCTACAACTAACTTGTTTGTACTTGACTCTAGCCCTTCTTCTGCTATTAAGTTTTAGCTTAATATATTTCCCATTTAGAAATGCATGTTCTAGTATAACCTATATGAATTCTCGAGAGGGTGAAAAATTCATCCCAATTTTGAATTCAAAATCTTTACTCAATTCATTTTTTTAAACCTTGAAAATATATTTTGGACGTTCTCATCCTCTTGGCATGTTGATTCCTCACTCTTAAACTTCCCACTAACATAACTAGCATTAATGTGGCATGTTACCCATTACCAATTTAAGTCAAAAACATCTTTACAACTCAACAATAATAAATCCATCATCCTCTCCTCATATTATTATCTCTTCTTCTTTGTCTTTAAATAAAACTTGGTACATTTTCTCATCAGATAAATTTTCACATTGTTATACCTCCTCATTATTCACATTAGCATAACCAATAAAAACCTTAACTTCACAGTCATGACTCACAACAAAATTGCTGATGCATTATAGTTCTTATCTCCAACTAACTCCTTCAAACTTTTCTATGCCAATCACTACATCCTAAATTCAATTTTATATTAAGAGTTTTATTTCACTATACCCATTAATTTGAAACAGGGAGAACAACCACTTTAAGTCTCAAGGACCTAAAAAAAATTTAATACTCATATATTATTATAAAATAAAAAAATATTTAATTTTAAAATTATACTAAAAAAATTTAATTAAAAATTTAAAATATCTTAACTTTAAGTTTAGATGATGCTATAAATATTCTTTAATGACTTTAAATTTATATTGATATTATAAATATTATTTAATAAATAATATTCTTGAAACTTTCTTATAATAAATTAATAATATTTTTTTAAAAAAGAAATCGAACAGTCAAGGAATCCTAGATATCAAAACTTTCTATTTTCTATTTCTTTCTTATATTCCAACAAATATTGACATCATTTATATGTCATTTTATTATCTGACTCTTCTACTTCTCTCCTTCATTCCTTTGTCTCTTTGTTCTTGGTAATATTATTTCAATTTATTCCCAATTTCAAATTGGTTTCGTCTTCATTCCTTTGTCTCTTTGTTCTTGGTAATATTATTTCAATTTGTTCCCAATTTCAAATTTGTTTCATCTTCATTCCTTTGTCTCTTTGTTCTTGGTAACATTATTTCAATTTGTTCCCAATTTCAAATTTGTTTCATCATTCTATACTGTATATTTTTGCCTGTGTGTCTTTATTTGGAGACTTGGAGCAGTAGATTGATTGAGGAAGAGTTTGTGTCTACTTTTACTCTTTTTGAGTACTTCAATATTAGGTAAAAATAATATCAGAAATGATCTCAGTTTTTTTTTATTTTTCATTATTTTTTAATTAATCTTAAAATAATTTGTGTAGATTTAAGTAAGAAAATTTAAAATTTATAAATTATATTGAAAGACTTAGCAAAGGACAAGATCCAAAGATAATAGGAGACTTGAGATTTCAAAACAAGATACTACGACCAAGTTTATTGTCTTGACAATTAGGTTTTTTTTTTTTTTTTTTTTTTTTTAACTTAGTCTCATTTTATCTACTTATAAATCATATTTAGTCTGATATATATTGTAATTTTTAATTTTATAAGTTAGATAGTTTAATTGAATATTAAATTCCTACATTAGAAAACACTTGATTTACACCCTGACATACGTGGGTAAAAGAAAATCTTTATTATCATAAACTTCTAGAGTTTGAAACATTCAAAAGACGGAGGCTTAAAGAAACTCTTATGACAAACATTTTAGTTTGAAATGTTTAAAAGACCGGAGGTTTAGTAGAAAGTAACCATTAGGAGGGGCTTGCAAAATTGAATTAGAAAAGTCGATAGGATCAGTTACTAGCTATTTTAGCACTCCAAAAAGTTCAAGTTCAAGTAATCCAACAAACAAACAATTTCAAGCACTTGATCTTTCAGCTTAAATAATGCATCTTACTTTATCTATAATTATTTTATTCACAACAAACATCTACTTTTTCAATATTTTATATGAAAAGAAATTTTAATTTCTTAAATAGTTGTTTTAAGATCAAAGTCGTATATAAAATGAATTTGACTACTCAACACTTTTCAGAAAGAGTGAATTTAAATTTAAAAATTTATAGTGAGCAGAGTTTAGGGGTTAGGTATTTTTAATGAAGTTATAAGTTAGATGAATTTCTTTGTCAAATATTTCATATATTGACTTTGATATTACTTATGTTATTCAGTTATTATTAATTAAATTTAATTAATTTAATCTAAATCTAAACTTAAATTCCAAATTAACAGACATGGAAATAATGACTCTTAGTTTAAGTAAATTTTTTCAAAAATTTTCAATTTCAAAATTTTTACTTTTATAAATGACTATATTCATCCAAAAGTTTGATTTTTTAAATAACTATTTATATATTTTTTATAAAATTTTTTACAATAGTATTTTATTACAATATGTTTGTTATGTTTTATTTATCTTGTTTTCACAACATTATCATATATATATATATAACCTACTTAACCACTCATAATTTGAAAAGGTTAATAAACTCCCTAATTTATTTTACATTCACATACAACTCAACTTAATGATATAAGAATGCCTTACCCTTGACTAAAACGAATCTTGCACTAACCATCACAAACTAAAGACTGTTTCATCCAGCAAATTAAAGATAATAAAACTAACTTTGAAACCATATATATCCAAATATTCACTAGTTATAGACTATTACACTCGAGCCCCCAAAATAAAAAAAATGATGTCCTTTTTTTTCCTACGGTGTTACAAATTAGCGAAATTTATGACAACAATATTATATTCACTATTTTTGTCGCTGACTATCAAATCAGAATGCCAATGAATCTTTTGCAAAGTAAATTTATCTTTAGCTAAGAAATTTAGTTGTTTGTGAAGTCAACTTATATGATTTATCAAATTAAAACTTTTATAGAATAAGAAACTTATCTTTATTGATTTGTTGCAATGCATTTCATTTACAAATTAGGAGCTGAAGAATCCTCGAAGTTCCATCACAAATAGTTATAATGATTCGGAAAGATGAATTGTGTGTAGTGACCAAAGTATGGCTCCATAAATCTCTTATAAATCTTTCACAATCATGTAATTTAATGTTGAATATATTTTTGTATTATATGTATGAATTTTATTCCTTTTTCTGTCATTTTATTATCACCATACTAGCTCATAATTTTTAAAATATACTGTCATTATAATTCTAAAAATAGGATTAAAAAATATGAAAATTGATTTATTAGACAAATAAATACATTACATAATAAATTGTAAATAATTAATAATTTAATTTACTCCTTAAATATTTTATTTATTATTTTCATTAAAGAGATGTATTGTTTATAAGTTCTTTAAAGGAAATAAATATTAAAAATTAAATCATGTAATAATATATAGTATTGTGTTAATCGTATAACTCAAGTATATGGAACAGAAAAAGATAATAATTCATACTTTTGGAGGTTGTAGAACAGAAAAAGAAATTAAAATATTTGTTGTACACTATTATTTTCCTTTGTAGCCATATGACAAAATACAATAGTATCTTTCGTCCAGGGGAAAAGTATCTTTAATATCAATTTATACATTTTTTAATAGGAATTAAATCAAATTATTTAAAAAAATTGACAATACTTTATACATTGAACAATTAAATTGATTAATTATCTTTCATTATATTAAATCATTTAATAAAATACTTTTGTCTCCATAAAAAAAGTGTTGTCCCGTAAGATATTTTTTCTAACAGGACATATAAGTTAGAAGCCTTTTTCTCTAAAATTAAATTCGTCCACTTCTTATAAACTAAATTTTACAACAGGTGAAACTCGAGAATAATATTAACACATTATAATAAATTTTCATCTATCTCTCTTTTTTCTCCGGAACTATTTTACTGTACAAAAAGCTTCTATCAAGAACAACTCTAAACGGATTACACACTTACAGAGTGTGACGATATAAAGCATTATGCTTATAAAATATTATATTTTTTGTAATAAAGTTAATAATAAAAGGTTTACAACAGGGAAATGCATATAAACCAATAAAATAAGTAGAAACTTAAATATTTTAAACAAATATAAGGAATATTTTTATAATACTTTTTATAAAAGTACTACAAACTATTTTTGTTCTCATCTCAAATAAAAGTTAATATAGGAAAATTTATAAAAGTTAATTTAGGCGTAAATTTATTTTAATATAGGAGAAAAAAATACTTAATTAAATTTTAATTATCTCGTAATTTTTATATAAATATTTTATTATTTAACTTTTGTTGTAAACATGCTTACCTAAATCTAACTTCTTGTTTTCAGCTCATTAATAACTTGTTTTTTCCTATCCAGATCTTCTTTCACTTACTGATCACTTTATTTATTTTTTATAATGAATTCAAAAATATTAAAAAAACACAACATAATTGGTGAATTAAAAACAAGGAAACAAAGGGAATTAATATATTAATTTATTAACTGTAAAATCAAATGACTTAAAAAAAAGAAAAAAAAATTAAAAGATTAATTAAATTAAATTAAAACTTAATTAAGAAAATTAAACATGCAAAGGCAACACGTGTACAATGTTTTTGTACTTGTCGGCTGTCACTGTGTGTGGTCGACTATCCACAATCACAGACTTGTATTATCTGGAATTAAGAAAAATAAAACGAAGTTAATGCTGTGTTATGATCACACGACCTGCTGATTTAGAAATCCATGTCCCACTGGTGCCTATAAATACTGCTATTCAACAAAACAAAACCATAGTATTCCATTTCATCCAACACAACAACAGCAGCAAAAACAAAAATGGTTCAGCAGAGTCAGAGCAACGTTCACGTTCTTGTTCTGCCATACCCAGCCCAAGGCCACATCAACCCTCTCCTCCAATTCGCCAAGCGATTAGCCTCAAAGGGGGTAAAAGCCACCGTCGCCACCACCCACTACACCGCCAACTCCATCGCCGCCCCAAACATCACCGTCGAACCCATCTCCGACGGCTTCGACCGAGCCGGCTTCGTGGAGGCCAACAACGACGTTCAACTCTTCCTCTCCTCTTTCAGAACCAACGGTTCCAGGACCCTGTCTCAGCTCATACACAAGCACCGCCAAACTCCCTCCCCCGTCACATGCATTGTGTATGACTCCTTCTTCCCGTGGGCTCTGGACGTGGCCAAGGAGCACGGCGTTTATGGGGCGGCGTTTTTCACGAACTCTGCGGCGGTGTGCAGCATTTTCTGTCGCATACACCGTGGCTTCATTGAGCTTCCTGTTGGCGCAGAAGACCTTCCTCTGCGTGTTCCTGGGCTTCCTCCCTTGGATTCCCGTGATCTCCCCAGTTTCTTGAGGTTCCCGCAGAGCTACCCCGCTTACATGGCCATGAAGTTGAGCCAGTTCTCTAACTTGGACAAAGCGGATTGGATGTTTGTCAACACCTTTGAAGCATTGGAAAGCCAGGTACAGGTTCAATTCGTGTGTTTTGGTTTGGTAACCTAAACGTTTACGCCGCTAAAGTTGCGTTTTTTTTATCAGTTTATTAGGCTATTCTTGTCAACTGGAACACCTAATAAATCGTGAAGTTAGTCACTTTAGGTGAATATTTGACACTGGGTCATCATACTTTGACTGAATGATTGATTTGGTCTAAAAGAATCAAGTCAAATTTGGGTAAATACTGATAATTTAGTCCCTAAACATATTTTCACATCAAAATAATTATTTACTCTTTTAAAATTTAAAAATAAGATGGACACAAAAAGTGGATCAGAACCAAACTGCAAGTGAAAAATTAAGATGGAAGACAAAAAAAGTGGAAAAGGACCTAATTGAAGAGCATTTTACTTGTATCGTATGTTATGATTCTATACACAGATAACTGTATTAAATGTCTTTTTGATTGTTGTTGGCACGGCTTCATGGTTTATCAAATTTGACTGGTTAGCTATCTTGAGTTCTTGACTTTTCTTGTTTTATTTTGCTTTGTCTGATTCATTATGAGATTATGACATTGTTGGTGATGGTTTCTTTCTGAAAGGTGGTGGAGGGCTTGAAGGAGCTCTTTCCGGCGAAGATGATAGGGCCGATGGTCCCTTCTGGATACTTGGACGGGAGGATTAAAGGGGACAAAGGGTATGGAGCAAGTCTATGGAAGCCACTAAGTGAAGAGTGCAGTAAATGGCTGGAAGAAAAGGCTCCTCGGTCTGTGGTGTACATTTCCTTTGGAAGCATGGTGTCGTTGAAAGCAGAACAAGTGGAAGAGCTGGCTTGGGGGTTGAAGGAAAGTGATGTGAGTTTCTTGTGGGTTTTAAGAGAATCTGAGCAGGGTAAATTGCCTTGTGGATACAGAGATTTGGTAAAAGATAAGGGTCTGATTGTGACATGGTGCAACCAACTTGAGTTGCTGGCTCACCAAGCCACTGGTTGCTTTGTGACTCATTGTGGCTGGAATTCCACCCTTGAAAGCCTTAGCCTTGGTGTTCCTGTGGTGTGTTTGCCACAGTGGGCTGATCAGTTTCCTGATGCTAAATTTTTGGATGAAATCTGGGAGGTGGGATTGTGGCCCAAGGAGGGTGAGAATGGAATTGTTAAGAAGCAAGAATTTGTCAGTAGTTTGAAGGTTGTGATGGAGGGTGAAAGAAGTGCAGAGATAAGAAGGAATGCCAGCAAATGGAAGAAGTTGGCTAGGGAAGTAGTTGGTGAAGGAGGCAGCTCTGATGAGCACATTAATCAATTTGTGAATTATTTGATGGATGCAGATAAAAATGGAAGTTTGAATGTACATTGAGTGACTCTCCTGAACAATAGTTGTCATTTGTTACATTTTTTCAATGTGAAAAATGAGGTAAATGTGTGGCATCTTTGGTCAATTTCCTTCTTTTTAGGCAGTAATACCTTTATCATGTATCTGTTTCAAATTCTTGATTATAAAGACGCATCAGTTCTCCTATGGGCGTCCAGAATAAACGAATATGCTAATTTGTTTAACTTATAACAGCCTTGTAGAAAAAGTAACAACGAATCTTACAGCAACCCACATAACGCAAAAAAAAATTAATAGAAAAATGACAAGAAACAACTGATTAAATGATAATTAAAAAGAGTGAAAATAAAATGAAATCAATCTTGTAATTCCTTTACAATTTACTCAGACTCTATTTTAACAGTACTGATGAATCTGGGTCATACAAAGAGGGTTATGCGTTCCATTCTCTTGAGATGTGTTCCTTCTTGTTCAAAGGCAGAACACATATATCTGGGAAATTGCTCAACATACGTAGAGATAAAAAGCTCTTAAAACTTCTAGTCCCTACATATTAAAATCCTTTTATTGACATGATGCTGCCTCAAATCAATGGTGATGACCTGAGCTCCTTTAGCTAATTATAATGCTATGGTAGTGATTGAGAATTTGTAATTTAAGAATTGAAAGTGCTGACAAGATAAGTAACCTTTCATCTGTCGGTGAATCTATGAAGATCATGTGACTGGTTATACTGGGCATCCATTCAAGTGGACGGTTGTGAGATGTGATATATAGTTCTTGAAGTTTGTTATTGGTCCATCAAGTTATGATTCTTAAAGCATCTTCAATAAAGTTTTTGTATGACATTTTATAAATTTTGATTTTATTCATTTTAACATTGATATTGAAGTTTGTTATTGGTGAATCAACTGTGATCCTTATTATTATTGATAACTTATTTTCCAGTATTAGCGTCTCTAATCATGTTTGGTTGTAATTTATTGGATAATAACATACTATTTTTGTGTAATTTGACTTTCATATTGATCATAATAATACGATTTTATTTAAAGAAATCGTACGACAAGATAAGATATCGTAATGGAGAAGACAAGTTTAATTAACTATAACTAAAATTATGTTAACTTGATATAATTTCAATGAAAAAAATAAAGTTAAAATATGGTATGATTTCGGTAAGGTAAATAAAATAAAAATCGTGATGACAGGATCCAATAAAAAAATCATCAAATTAATTAATTATTCAACGAGTACATGAGTGAGAAAAATTAATGTACCTAATTTATTAATTATTTATTTAATTAATCAGATTAATTATTTCACGAGCTTGAAAATATCAAAGTAATGTATTAAATTAATATCAAAATTAATTAATTATATTTTTTTACTAAAATTATATCATTTTGACACAATTTTTATAATATTTTTTTTATTAAAACAATATTTTAACTCTATTTTTTTTTTCATTAAAATTATATCAAGTTGACATGATTTTAGTTAAAATTAACTACTAATTACCACATCCCCTACTTGCCATTTACTCATTTTGATAAAAACCTTTTTTACCTATTATAATAAATATGGAATGAAATTAGACCACAGGATGCTTTCACCTAATTTCTTGGTATCGATGTGTGAACTCAATTTGATGGGAAGAAATGGTTTACATATTCTATATTAGCATCATGAATAGTACGTGAGTGGTCCAGTACTTATACGTGAAAATTACCGTTAAATTTATAACGTTTATCTTGTGTAGCATCTTCTGACTTTCAGATGTCCAAGTGGTTTGGAGTACTGTCCTATGCACGAACAGCTTTTGGGTGGTTACCAATCACTGAATCAATGTAATTTCTTATGTAAAAAAATAAAAATAAAAATTCCATGCCCTTGCTCAGAAAATAAATTACAAAAAAAGTGACTTACAAATCAACATATTATGTTTTGTCTCTCTCCTTTGGACTGTAAAATTAGGTTTCTAAATTTTGTATAGGTTTAAATTGTGCTATGAGATATTAACAAAAAATAAAGATTTGCTTTCAGATCTTGTTCTTTTCTTTTTCATTAAGGATGACACTAGAAAATTCTCCATTATAAATGACTCCAATAGAACTCACCATATGTATTACTAAAGTTCAATCATCAAGGTGATTGAAAAGACTTGAAAGTGTTCCCTAAAAACTTAAGCATATTATGTCATGTAATAAAGTTTAAACCACTTTATTTATAAATTTTAAGTGTAATAAAAAATCAATTAAGAAATTATAAATTGTTTTAAGAGTTTATAGGAATAGATGGTTCATGATTGATACACTAACAATCAATATTAAATGCATTATTATCACCGGACGTATTTATGTTTAGACATATTCAACTACTAGTTGACAATTTAGGCATAACATTACTAAATACATGATCAACTTTCATATTTTTTTTTTATACAACATGATTTATACACAAATTTCATAATTCTTTATCTTAACTCCAGTCATGAAAAAACTTCTTTTTCTCATCAATCTTTATCTTCAATTAAACTATTAATAAATTATAACCAATATTTGAAGTTAAATCTAGGTATAAACTTAGTAAACACATTTACAAGATCATTTTTTAAAATTATTCATAATTATAACATTCTTAAACTCAACACCTCTAATAATATGTAATTTAAACAATAATTTATTTTGTTCTCTTATGGTATATACAATGATCAACTTAATATATGATAATTTAATTATTACAATGAATAACTACACATTGCATAATACTCAACTTTGTTATCATCATTTTTAATTATATAAAATCTTATTTACATCTTTTGTAAGAGTAATATCCAGAGATAATAGATAAAATCATTCTAATTGTAAATTGGTCTTCCAAAAAATTATAGTCTTAATATCAACACATACTCAAAATAGTCTTTCTCGTATCTACATTTCATCCATCTTTGCATCTACAAAATCCTCAATGACTTCTTTATAATGAACAAATAATTTATACACAAGATTAAAGGATGCAATTTATTCAAGTATCCGTTCCAAAGTCATTCATAAACCTACTAACAACAAGGGTTAGATCTGATTTGCTACAAATTATCCTGTACATGATGTTTCATATTCCATTATCATGTAGAATAGTCTTCACATCCCTTTTCTCTTTCTTTAAAACTATGAGTTTAGGTTATTGAGAATTTTGTGTAATGCTACAAAGCTATTTTACTACTTTAGGCTATATGGAAGATCTTTCTTGTTTAAGCCCACACTCACATAAAGCCCGCACTGTAAAAAAAACTCCTCCATATATCCTATATTTCAAAATAACTTAATTTTTTTTCAAATTACATCTACCCCTCATCCCGCAAACACCTATAGATCAACCTGCACGCATGGTAGTTAAAATTGAGAATTTAATTTTAAAATATAAATTCTAAGATTTTACATATACTCTATGCGATTTAAATTTCATACAAAATCATTATATAACAAGATTATTAAGATGGTCCACCAAAATCACAAATGTGAAGGGGAATTTTTTTCTGTGTTAACTGTTCACCTTCTTGAGTGCACCTAATGCAATTAAAAGCTGACCTTGTTATATGTGTTGCTAGTGTAACACCACCCAATTATAATTAATATAATTAAAATTCAAAACCTTGTTATATGTGTTGTTAGTGTAACACCACCCAATTATAATTAATATAATTAAAATTCAAAACGAGTTCATTCATTATTCTTTAAAATAAAATTAAATTAATGTAATTAATGCACTATGCACCCATTTTAAATAAGAGTATCTTATGTTGTTCTCCACTAATTTCAAATCAATAGTATCTTAGGTTGCTCTGTAGGTTCACTCCTCTTTATTGATTGGGTTTCATTTCAAATTCAAAGTAAAATTAAATTCAATTAAGGAACTTTTAACATCTCTTCTTCTTCCTGACAAATTCAAAGTGATTGATTTGGTAAACTTAAGTTTGATGAAGTATTAAGAAATGAATTGATTTCATTACAATATTTTATATCATTTTCTTATTTATGTGTGTATATTTTGTTTGTGTGTCTATGGGTGTTGTGACTTTAATTTGAATCTTTTTTTAGAACTAGATGTTTTTACATAGATTTTACATTTTATTACTCCTTCATAGTATATCCTATACATTAGTTCATATGTTTAATTAGTTTTCATGTAATACATTGAGTAGAATAGAAAAAATGAGACTATTTTGTATCAAAATTGAATCATCCCTCATATATTTTCTTTTATTTCTCTTATTTATTTATTTTTTTACATATATATATATATATATATATATATATATATATATATTTAGTTATTTTAAGAAAGTAAAATCTACGTCTGTGTTATAATTTCATTGATGATATTATGAGTTATTCACGATCTTACTCATAATCTCGATTTTAACTATATATCGTTTACACCTATAAAGATACATTGAGATATTTTTAGCATCATTTTATAAAATAATAATTTACTCAATCTATTAAACAAACAATGTACAACTAATAAAAGCAAGAAAGAATGAATTTTAGTGAATTTTAGTTTGAATTGAGCCTAGTGATGCGGTTTTCAAGTAACTCGCAAAGTCTACAAGTAAAACTTATTTAACCTATGGGTTGTGCAAGCCGAGTATAGAATGCCCACAATAAAAATTTAAAAAAAAATAATAATTCAAACCCACTCCCAGACAGGTTATAGGTTATGCGGGTGGACAATAGGCTTTTGCCCAATTACCCAACTCTAGTTTTGGATGATGCATTCTAAACACTTCAACAACCTTCCTCAAATAGCTTCATTGAGACAAACACAACTTTCCCATGATTCGATCTCGTTATATATGCATCCCATGTATTTATCTTTCAAGATTGAGATCTTTCATCTCAAACTCCAAACTTTAATTTTTTCTGAGTCTTCTTATCTCATTTTTATGTTGATTAACTATAAGGATATCTTTTACCTAAAGACTAAGCAAAACATACTCTTTGTTTTCTCTTTCAATGTAGACATAATTATCATAATTGCACCTTTGAAACCTGTCTTTGTCAGAAAATTATTAAACCTCTTGGACATCATCAAGGACTTTGTTTCAAACTATACCATGATTTCTGCAAGAACAAATCTTTCCTTGATCTCCAATAAACCCCTCAGGATCCCACATTTATATGGTCTTCTCCAGGTTTTCATGCAACAAATGTTATTTTTTTATTCAATTTTTCTACCGAGAGTTTATCTTGATTAATAACTGACTTTAAAATCCTTATCAAACAATATTTTGCCATGAGTAAAAAATCTCATTATAATAAATATTTTTCTATAAGTCTCACTTTAAATCTTTCTTTCTCTACACCTGATACCTCTTCCTTTTATTTGAATTCTCATTTGCATGCATTTGAATTCTCATTTGCATGCAGTCACCTTTTGATTTTTAGGTAGATCCACAACAAGTGTGCTTGTGTGATTCTTCTTCAACAATACAAGCTCCTCTTTCATGGCACACTGTCACTGCTGACCCTTTGCACTTTTTTTGTTTCCCTATAGTTTCTTGGTTCTGCACCATCTATCTCTTCAACTACACTAAAAAAATAATATATAAAAATTAGCATATCCAAACATTTATGTAGGTATATCTCCCTATCATAGATAAGCTCATAGCTTGAGTCTAAGTTTATATGTTTAAACCTTCTTGAGCAAGAAGTTAAGTGTTAATTTTTGTCCCCTTATGCCTCATCAATACCCTCTTGACATTGTAATCCAAAGTCAGGGAGACTCCACGGACTATGAAGCATAAAGCTTACCCAAGTGCCAAGCTTAACAACTCATGCCCCTACACTCCTTCAACATATCCAATGAAGACACAATTATATGTCCATGCTTGTTGACAGGTGCAAATGCCAAACACCCTCGTATTATCATAATTCACTCTAGGTTTCTACTCCATAACTTCATAGGATTCTTAAAAATTAAAAGCAAACAATGAACACTTTTTTATTAGATAAATAATAAAATTTTTAGCTTCGCCCCAAAAGAACTTTGACAAATTAACTCTCAATAACATACACCTTACCTACACAAAAATAGTTATATTCATCCGTTCAGTAAGAGCATTTTGTTAGTTATATTCATCCGTTCAGTAACATACACCTTACCTACACAAAAATAGTTATATTCATCCGTTCAGTAAGAGCATTTTGTTAGTTATATTCATCCGTTCAGTAAGAGCATTTTGTTGAGGTGTAATAAACCATATCATTCCTCCTTATTCCTTCTTTACAACAAAAATTGTTAAATTAATTTGATACAAACTTCAATCTATTGCCAATTCTAAACATGTTAAGTTTGGTTACCTGCTGATTAGTAATCATGGTGTGCCACTTATTAAATTTATAAAAATATTTAGTTCTACTTTTCAAAATATAAATCCACACTCTTCTTGAAAAATTGTCTATTATAATAAGGAAATAAGACCCTCAACCATGAGTTTGATCTCATGTTTATCAATCTCAAATTATTTTCACCCCTTTAATAATTGTAGATTTTTCTTTAAAATCTTTGTAATACCATGTTCAATAGTGGTTGTTAAAACCAAAAGATCAAACATACTAGTTGATAAATTATTTTTCTTGACTTTTGAAACATATTTCACTTCTTGCAACAAAATCTCTTGTTGTCAAACATCCTTAACTTCACCAACCTTATGCTTTGCATTTTATAGGCTTAATTGTTTTCAAGAAGAACTATGTCTCATTCTTTTAGTTATAAGGTCTCAAAGAACTAATTTACTGAGCACATGTGTATCCGGATTCCATGAATTAGCTCCTTTGTATGTTGAAACTAATGACACCAACACTTAAGTAAACTCATAACTATTTGAGACAACCATAACATCAAATTCTCTTTAAAAATGATATTCTTCTGTCATTTATTTCCTTCTCTAAACCTTTTTTTCTTTTACGATAATTGTAGTACTGAGATCCCTTATCTACCTTATCATTTGATGAATTACTTAGACTTCTTCTACCGTATTTTCCTCTTCATCTTATTCTTCAAACTTTGAGATCCACCCATCTTTTTTATTATCGTCCGTCTTAGATCTTGAAACTTATAAAGTTCCTTAATCATGAAGAAGGTGTGAACCTCCTCTAAGATAATGATTTATGTATTTCCGAACAATAAAATATCTTTAAAACACTCAAACATTTCAAGTAAAATATTTAAAAGTGATAAAGTTTTATCTTCATCTTCAAGTTTTAGTTTAATATTCTTAATAGAATCTAAAATCTTGTTAAAAATTTTGCAAGTTACTCTGTCATCATTCTTAATGTTATTATCTTAAATGAATACAACTATTGCTTAAAAAAAAAATATCCAATAAATATAATTCATCAAGCTTAATTTATATTATCACAACAATCTTCTACATTCAATCTCAGATTCTCTACATACATATATTTTTATTATTCCTAAAAAGAAAAATAGAGATGGTAAATTCTAAAACTATCTATAATTGTTTTCATTTTTAAGTTTTGGAAACTATTATATTAACACACACAGAAACAATTAGGTTGAAAAAAAATTAAACTTGCTTTGAAAGATAAACATATTTTTTAATTTAATTTAAAAAAAAACTATTATAAAGGACAGCCTTGTTTATTACTTTTATTATTAACCTTTGTGGCTAAATACAAAAATTAAAATCTCAATTGCAAAAAAAAAAAAATGATTACTCAAGAAAATTAATTAACAACAAATTAGAGTATAAGAGGTTAAATTAAATTATGTGAAAGATGAAATTAAAAGGGCATTATATATATATATATATATATATATATATATATATATATATATATATATATATATATATATATATATATATGTATGTATGTATCCAAGAGGAGCTAGAAAAACATTTTTTACATTCACATGAGATGGAGAGACCAAACAGACCGATTTTTAAGTGAAATTGATGTTGTGAAATACTTTAATTAAATAACTAGGATAATAGCCTAGGTTTTTTCAAAAATTATATAAGGATATAAATTGATATAAACTCCCATTTTAAAAGTAGACCGATATTAATATGTGTATTTGAAGTACAGACCACTCTATGGTATGAGGGTCATTTACAAATTGGAAAATACCTTGTTGACAGAGAGATTTGACAGATCAAGTTAAAGAAATCTTTCATATATCGATACAAACAAATTATTTTAATCAAAATTTACTGAAATTAATTCTTTTATAAAAGACCAAATATCCAAATCCAAGATTCACCTTTGAAATTATCAAGATTTTCAAATTTAACCAATTCCTAACTCAGTAGAAACTCTTGAGAGATGCAGGATATGACATCATGATCTTTTTTAACCAAATTATGTTCTTGTCTTTATGTTCCCTGCTGTGTTACAATCGCACTCATCCTTTGGAGAAAGCCATTAATGCATCCTTCTCCACTTTGAGAGTTTCTTGGATGCCTTTTTCTATGCATGCATTATAAAGCACAAATTGCATACAGATCAGCAAAGTAAGGGACGTAAGCTCAAAAAGAGAACCAAAAACTTACTATTTTTAGAAAATTCAAATATATTAAATTTAAATTACTTTCATTTAAATTAATTAATATTTTAAATATTTTATTGGAATAAAACAATTCAAACTTATTAAATTCTAATTTCTTTTTTTAAATAACATATATCAACAATCACCAAATACAAAAATTACTACCAAATAACATTAACAACATCAATAAAACAACAATTATTGCATGCACAAACAAAAAGAGCCCATAGAATTCAACAAATAATAATAATAATAATACTATCTATGAACTTAATAAATGTTTATCAAGAAATAACTATGATGTACATCAGTAAATAAATCATTTTAATAATTTCAACCAGAAAATAATCCTACCAACGTGGACTAAAAAATAATGACTTAAGTTCGTGAAAAAAATACTATCATTGAAATTCAAAAAAAAACATTGGTTGAGTGTGGATGTCGCTAGAGAAAATTTTAATATTGCTTAAAAAAATCGTAAGTCATGATGGATATTGGTTGTAAAACAATTTCGACTTATATAAAATAAAAATAATCTATAAATATTGACAAAAACAAATCATATTAGACGTTATTACAAAATACCATCGATGTTAACTGTAACATTCCATATTTTTTATATAATAAAAATGTTATTGTGTAAAAAAAAATTATATAATAAACTTGAATATAAAAATTCATACATTCATCTTGTATTTCAAAATAAATTTTTCTGTATAAGATTTAATAAAATATCTTTATAAAATTATAAATAAAATAAAATGAAGCTTCTCTATCACAATTCACTAGGACTCACACCGCCTGTCAAATTCTCTGCTCCCGTGATCGCAGTTTTAAAAACAAAACAAACAACACACAAAAAGAAGGGTAAGCTAGAGAGTTGTAAAAATAATATTTTCATAAATTAAATTTCTATTCCAACCAAACAACAACAAATCAAGCTTTCATAACTCATCTCATACATCACATCATCACTAACACATCACCCATCACACTCATGAGACACCCATATGATCTGGTCCGTCCGGTTCTTTTTCACACCATAACGCAGTCATATAATCGTAATCCATATGATCTAGTCTAACCGATTCTTTTTCACATCGTAGCCCAGCCATATAAACTTAATTTATATGATTCGGTCTGTCCGGTTCTTTTTCACACCGTAGCGCGGTCATATAAACTCAATCCATATGATCCGGTCTGTTCGGTTCTTTTTCACACCGTAGCGTAGTCATATAA